>ERZ1027188.231-NODE-231-length-24779-cov-9.068880_pt1 | contig 24779 bp, 24 predicted proteins | sample MGYA00519273_ERZ1027188 | MGnify/ENA primary metagenome ERZ1027188 (study PRJEB26926, sample SAMN06164623) | human gut metagenome | biome: ENVO:00009003; feature: ENVO:2100002; material: ENVO:00002003 | host: Homo sapiens | place: USA | collected 2012 ... | reverse complement strand
GACTTTGCCTTCTTCGCCATTGCCTTCAATATAAAGAAAATGTGTTCGAAAATAGCGAAACAGGCCAAAAACGGGGAAAATACGCCCCATTTTGGCCTGTTTTTGCCTATATCCCGATTTTCATCGCCTGAGAATCGGATATTTTTGGAAAAAACTCAAAAATCAGTCGCATGAAAAATATCAAAACCTCAAAGCTCTGAAAAAGAGGCTGCGCCGTAAAACCTTAATTACGACACAGCCCCTTTTATTGTATAATTTCTGTCGAACTTGTTTTTATTGAAATTGTAGAAATAGAGTCTGAAGTTTCAAAAATATTTTTAAGAACGTTAAGGCCGCATACAATTTTCATAAGCCTAATTTTTGAGTGCTTGATATTAAACCTCAAATATAAAATGTGACGAAAGAGTGTATAAAAAAGGACAACAAATTGTTGTGGCCTTGACTTTTTTTCTTAAGTAAACCTCCACCCGGAGGAATGACATTAATTTTTTTATCTTGAATGGTTTGTAATTCGGCTTTTTTATATAAATTTGCACTTATAATCAAATTTATATGCCTATGTAACATTGTAAATAAAAGACATAAAGATAGAAAAGCGTTAGCTTACATTCTTACTTTCAGACGAATTGGGGAATTTAGAAGAAGGTACGTAAGAGTAATAGTTAATGCTCACGTCACGGCGTGGGCTTTTACTCGTAAATACGTACATAAGGTTATCCCCAATACCATCTGAAAGTGTGAACGAAGTTGAAGAGTCCACGCTCTTTTATTGTCTACACTCAAGAACATTAGGACTTTAATAATTACTTATCAAATAGAGTTAAACAAAAAATAAAAGTTAAAATGAAAAAGTTCTTTAGTTTTTTTACACTCATGGTAATGAGTGTGTTTATGGTAATGGGTATTTCATCTTGTTCATCTGATGATGACGAAGAAGATGGAATTGGAACAGAAACTCCTATTAGTGGAGATTATATCCGAATAACACTTGATGGCAAAACATATAGCGATAAAATCCTTGATTGGTATTATATTCAAGTTGACCCAGTAGGAAGAGATAGTAACAATAAGTCTCTGACACTGACTGGTGATATGCGTGACCATTTCGAGGACTACGGTTTTTCGTTTATGTTTGGGGTAGTTCATTTTTCAAAGATGAATGAACTGCTTGCAAGTTCTCCTGGCACTTATGGCTGTAGTAAAGATATGTTACGTGATGATTATTACAGGAATCTAACCTTTACGGCAACATTAGACATTGACTATGACGAATATGAATGGGTAAGCGGTACACATCAAGTGAAATCAATTAAAGAAGTAGGTGGCAAGGTTCAGTTGGAGGGTAGTTTTACATCTAAATTTGAGTTAGATGGTAATATTAAAACAGTTAAAGGTGATTATAGAATAACAATTCCATAACTCGTTTACTATTCTTTTACAGAAATTACAAAAATCGTCTGGAACTTTATTTGTTAGGGTTTTAGACGATTTCTTATATTACGAGATTAGTACAGAATTTCATTATTTAATCTCGTGTAACACGATAAGTTGTTGATATTCAATTGTAACTTATAGAAAAAGTGGGCGTAAACAAAGAATAGTAAATACTCTCAATTTTATTGTACTTAAAATATTTATGCAGATTTGAAATAAGACTTCAAATCTGCATAAGAATCTAAATATGACGGAAGTTTATCAGTCGGATATCGCTATCGGGATTCTCTAAATCGCCGGCATAGACGATTGTCTTGCGCGTGATGTCGGCCTTTATCCAGTCGTTGGCCTTTTGTAATGCTTTCGCAAAAGACGGACTGTAAGTCATGGCACTCTTTATCTCTATCGCTTCCATAGTGTTGATATTGCCTTCCAGAATATCAATCTCGTTCTGATTTGAGTCGCGATAGAAGTACAAGTCGCTCTCTTTGCCCTCGTTGAACCTGCGCTTTAGCAGTTCCATGACTATAAGATTCTCAAATAAGTGGCCACGCATCTTGTTGAATGTGAGCTGTTCCGAACTTTCTATTCCGAGCAGACAACAAGCAAGGCCAGTGTCGCAGAAATACAATTTCGGAGCTTTCGTAAGCCGCTTGCGACTATTCTCGAAGTATGGTGGCATCAGATAGATAATGTAAGAGGCTTGAAGTATGGATGTCCATGACTGTATTGTGGCTGACGAGACACCCACCTCATTAGCTATTTCTGAGGCGTTGAACACAGAGCCGATTCTTCCTGCGCATAGCCTTAGGAATATATTAAACTGTGTCATGTTCTTTACTGCAAGCAAATCCCTTACGTCTTTGTCGAGATAAGTCTTGATGTATGATGGATAAAGGAATTTCGGAATGTTCTTGCCGCCGCAGATTGCAGGGTATAATCCCTTGAAAAGCAGTTCGTCAACATTATTTATATATGCGACATTGCCTGCTTCTTTATAGGACAAGGGCAGCAGTTCAAACACGCCGGTTCTTCCCGCCAATGACTGTGAAACCTTCTTTAGCAAGGCAAAATTTGAGCTTCCTGAAAGGATGAAACGCTTTTTCGGATTCTCATCTACGATGCCTTGAATGTATGAAAGCAACTGCGGCACATTGTGTACCTCGTCAAGTATCATGCCATCTTCATGTAAATGCAGGAAGCGCACAGGGTCTTCTTCCGCCAAAGCTCTTGTGTCAAGGTCTTCAAGAGAGTAATATTTCAGATTCTCAAACAGGTGCTTTATCATGGTCGTCTTGCCCGACTGCCTCGGTCCTGTTATTGTTATGACAGGGAAATACTGAGCAGCTTCTTTCACAACCGTTTCTATATCTCGGTGTATATAGTTCTCTTCCATATTTTATGCAAATTTAAAATACAACTTCAAAATTACATAAAATATTGATATGATGCAAGTATTTGTGTGGAATATTGATGTTTTTCTTGTTGCTGTCTTTTTACAGAGACTCTATTTTTTATATATTTTTGTGTTGTTTATCCTTTTCTTACGCATATAAATCTATGGTGATTCATGTTCTTTATTTGCCCTTTTAAGACGATAGGGTAGGGATGTTATAAACGCAAAAGAGCCGGAAGTTGGGATTACTTCCGGCTCTTTTGTTTTCTTTATTAGTCTTTGACGGACGGCAAAATTATTTGCGTATCACCTTGTCGGTGACGGTTTTGCCGTTTGTGTAGGTCATTTTGCGGATGCTGATGCCATGCTGAGGCTCGTCAGTCTTGCATCCGTTAAGTTTGTAATATTCTATTTTCGCAATCTCGGATGACGTGGGAATGTCGTTTATGCCTGTTGATTTGAAGGCCGGATAGTATTCTTCTACGGCAGACTCGGCATTGGCATTGCCACCGCGCATAATATGTTCAACAAGCGAATTGCAGTACACTTCAAAGTTGCTGTACCATCCTTTGGTGTCTATTGTCTTCTGCTGTGCGTCGCTCTTGTCATTCGGATTGAGACCGTTCAGCGTTTCCCACTCGTCGGGAATGCCGTCGTCGTCAGTATCGAAACCACTCGGACGCGATTCTGAAATAAGCTCGGGATAGCTCGCTGTCTTTGGTTCTACCTTGCCGGACGTAGGGTCATTGATGAAATCGAGAATGCCTTTTGTCTTTGACATGGCGAATGTCGTTCCGGCAGAGTTCTTATATGCGACATCGCCATTATATGTTGTCGTTCCCGTTTTTGCCTCTTCCATGTTGCGGGTGTCCACTCCGTCGCGGCTCAGACTCGCTCCGCAGTATTGCAGAATCTTATTATATGTAGTCTGGGCAGAGTGCGTTGTTATTTCTCCAGCATCTATGGGGGAGTCGAGCTTTAGCTTTACGCAGTCTGTTCCACCAATATTTACGTACTCAACATTGCCATATCTGTGTTCCGTATCCTTGATATATTTCTCTCCGTTCTGCGTGGTGAGTCCGTCATCGTATATTACGCCCGACCAGTCGTAGTTCTCCTTCGTTGAGGCCGCAGTTACATAGTTGCCCTTTATGTAGTATCTGCTTGCATAACCAGAGAAAGGATTGTCGCCGCCATTCGTAGCGTCAGACACCGAAACCTGCGTAACTCTTGTCTTGTTCTTTGTACCCGGACCAGCTTTGTAGTAGTTGTTTATCATGTTTATGTAACCGCCGCCCGGTCCTCCGTAGCATCCGTTGCCGTTGCCCCAGTTATATATAACGCAGTTGCGGAAGTCGACTCGCTCCGCCTGTATAGAGTTTTCGTATTTGTTTTTGTCATATCCTTCCCAGTTATAGCGTGCGCCGTTGAAGCGTGGGGCACGGTTCTGCACGTGTGCTATGAAGTTATGATGGAAAGACGCACCCTTGCCGCCCCATATTCCGCCATAGCTGTGTGCGCCTTTTGTGTGTCCCGGATTTGCCAGTCCTTCGGTGACGTTGCACCATTGCATTGTGAAGTTCGCGTTGTCATAAAACGAGGCTACTTCGTCTATGCTCCATGAGAACGAGCAGTGGTCTAATATTATGTTCTTGTGCTCGCGTCCCCATGCGGCATCGGCTCCATCGTTCACGTCTTCTACTTGTGAGCGGCGGCAACGTATGAACCGCATGATGATGTTGTCGCCGTTTATTCTTACAGAGTAGTACCGTAGGGTTATGCCCTGTCCCGGTGCCGTCTGTCCGGCTATTGTCGTGTTTGACGGGATGGTAAGTTCTTTGTGCAAGTCGATATATCCGCTTACGTCAAAGACGATTGTGCGCGGTCCTGATTGCGACAATGCCCAGCGCAACGACCCCTTGTTCGTGTCATCATTAAGATTTGTAACGTGATAAACTTTTGTTGTTCCGTCTGAGGCTCTGCCTCCGGTTACGTATCGTCCAAAACCCTCAGCTCCGGGAAATGCCGGAACATCTGTTGACTGTGCCATTGCGGCCGATGTGAATGCAATGGCTGCAATGAATGCAAATAATTTTCGTTTCATTTGTTTTTAAGTATGTTTTTTAAAAAAGTAGTAGAGTCTGTTTTTTCCTCGGCTTGACTGCGCTGCCGATTGCCTTGATGCCGCTTCCGGCTTAGAAGCTGAGAATGCGGCGCGCACCGATATATCGTCTTATGTAATATGACGAGTTATTGAATTTGTCAACTTTAATTCCGCTGCGACTTGCGTGTACGAACTTAAAGTCACCCTGTCCGTCAGCCGCAGTGACGATTCCTACGTGGCCTACGGTGCGTCCTCCGCGCGACCCGCTGAAGAACACAAGGTCGCCCGCACGCAGTTCCTCTCGGTTTATGGATATACCTTGAGTATATTGCGCTCTTGAACAACGATGAAGTCCAATCTTCAAGTTGCGATAAACGAAACTCGTGAAGCCCGAGCAGTCGAATGCGTAAGGGCCTGTCATACCTATGCGATAAGGGCGGCCGAGGTATTTCAAGGCTGTTCCCACAATCTCGTCGCCCGTAACGCTGAACAGCGCTTCAAGTTCTTCGTTCTCGGATATATACGGCATACCCTCATCGGACATTTCCATATCCTCAGGCAGCAAGTCATCTACGTCGTCATTATCGGTTGTTGCGTTGGCAACAGTAATTGCAAATGTGAAAAATATAGTTGCTATAAACTTGTAAAAATTCATTATATTAAGTTTTTTACTACTGCTTTATTTTACGATTTTGCAAATATACTAAAAATAGTATGTATAGGGAAATGTGTTTTACATCTTTTTATTTGCTTAATGATAAAGTAATTACTTAATGTGATATGAGCTAAATGCAAGTTTTCAGGTAGTTACGGCAGAATAATTTTGCGATGGCTAAAGTTTTACTTTTATATTTTTTTAATAACTTTTTTATATAAACAGAAAGGGCCTCTTAGCTTCCGATGGGAATAAACCGCCCCATAATCCTTTCAAAAAATGGGGGAGGTTAAACTGAGAATTATAGAATAGCGTGATTGCAAATTATGCTTCAGCAGCCTCTTTAATGACTGTCAAAAATCTTTACAAATGAGCGTTGAAAACTTTTGGATTTTGAAACAAAATATTCTTTGCTTGCAAATATTGCAAAATACAGCGTTTTAGGCGATTTTGACTTAATTCTTTGATAATCAATGCTTTATCCTGCTTTTTACTAAAAATGGCCGTTTTTGAGGGCGAAATAGACCTCGTTACATTGCAACGGAGGCTCCGTTAGACGCTAACGGAGGCACTTTTGGGCTTCAACGGAGGCTTCGTTGCACTCCAAAACGGCCTAAAACGCACTCTAAAAGTGCCACTTTTGAAAGCTAACAAACGTTAAATCGTGGAAAAATGGCATTTTCCTGTGTTTTCGGAAACGTCAAATTCTTATGAAAAAGTACTCTGATTTTTTGCAACGGAGGCACTTTTGGAATTTTGAGTCACGAATTTTGAGTTTGAAGTTGGAATTTTTGAGGTCGAAAAATGGGCAACAATGAGTAACGAGACCTATATTTAACGTTCGTTAGCGCGAAAGGGCTGGATTTTGAAGAGGCTAAATTTGGTAAATAATATTTACAAAACACTTGAAAATCTAACTGGAAATATTGTATTTTCTGTTCTTCGTTGTACACTTGTTGTAGATGGTGGAATATCGCGAAAAGAGCGTTTAGTATATACAGTTATACCTTAATATGTTATGATTTTTAAGGGGGATGATTTTTTGCATCTTTTATTAATAATGTTAGGATGCAAAATAGTGCATATAACAAAAGAGCCCGACAAATTGTCGGACCCTTTAATTATATAGCGTGTCTTATGTTTCGGTCGGCAACTTACTTCTGTTTCAGCAAGTCGCGGATTTCTGTGAGCAATTTCTCCTCAGCAGATGGGGCAGGAGGTGCGGCCTGAGTTTCTTCTTTCTTCTTCTTCGCGATATTGTTGATAAGTTTCACGAGCATGAACACACAGAACGCAACGATGATGAAGTCGATGGAAGTCTGTATGAAGTTGCCGTAATTGATGGTTGCTGCAGGCATTTCCACTCCTGCAATCTTCTCGGCAGGCAGCGTAACCTTCAGGTCAGAGAAGTTAACTCCGCCAATCAGCCATCCGATAGGCGGCATCAGAATGTCGTCTACGATAGATGAGACGATTTTCCCGAATGCCCCTCCGATGATAACACCGACGGCCATATCAACCACATTTCCGCGTACTGCAAACTCTTTGAATTCTTTTATAAATCCCATTGTCCTTAGTTTTTTTATATTATTTAATAGTGATTATTTTGCTTTTCTCGTGCAAATATAGAAAATATTTTGTAACTTTGCGCACGAAATAAAAGGAAATGCTGTTTTCGGCGATGTCTTTGAATGTTTGAAAGCTGAATTTGATGCACCGTAAGAGCGTTTATAGTTAGGATAATAGTTTTAAGTAGGTATATATTAAACCCTTTAATAAAAATAAAGTAAAATGATTAAAATTGGTATTAACGGATTTGGCCGTATCGGTCGTTTCGTTTTCCGCGCTGCACAGACACGCGATGACATTCAGGTTGTAGGTATCAATGACCTTTGCCCGGTAGACTACTTGGCTTATATGCTGAAGTATGACACTATGCACGGTGCATTCCAGGGAACAATCGAGGCTGATGTTGAGAACAGCAAGCTGATTGTTAACGGTAAGGAAATCCGCGTAACAGCTGAGCGCAACCCTGCTGACTTGAAGTGGAACGAGGTTGAGGCTGAGTATGTTGTTGAGTCAACTGGTCTCTTCCTGACACAGGAGAAGGCACAGGCTCACATCGATGCTGGTGCTAAGTACGTAGTTATGTCAGCTCCTTCAAAGGATGCTACTCCTATGTTCGTTTGCGGTGTAAACTTTGACAAGTATGAGAAGGGTACACAGTTTGTTTCTAACGCATCTTGCACAACAAACTGCTTGGCTCCTATCGCTAAGGTTCTGAACGACAAGTTCGGTATCACAGACGGTCTTATGACTACTGTTCACTCTACAACAGCTACACAGAAGACTGTTGACGGACCTTCAATGAAGGACTGGCGTGGTGGTCGTGCTGCTTCTGGCAACATCATCCCTTCTTCTACTGGTGCTGCTAAGGCTGTAGGTAAGGTTATTCCTGAGCTGAACGGTAAGCTGACTGGTATGTCAATGCGTGTTCCTACTCTTGACGTTTCTGTTGTTGACTTGACAGTAAACCTCGCTAAGCCGGCTACATACGCTGAGATTTGCGCAGCTATGAAGGAAGCTTCTGAGGGTGAGTTGGCAGGTGTTCTGGGTTACACAGAGGATGCAGTTGTTTCTTCTGACTTCCTGGGCGACACTCGTACATCTATCTTCGACGCTAAGGCTGGTATCGCTTTGACTGATACTTTCGTTAAGGTAGTTTCTTGGTACGATAACGAGATCGGTTACTCTAACAAGGTTCTCGAGCTCATCGCACACATGAAGAAGGTTAACGGTTAATTCGTAACCATAAAACATAGTGGGGCTTGAACTTGTTTCGGGTCATGCGGCAAATTAACGGTCGCGCCACTGAATTTTTCCGGCATATATTTCAGCAATGAAATGTATGTCGGATTTTTTTGTTCCCGGCTTTTTGCTGTTCTGAAAAAAGGATTATGGGATGTGAGCTGATTTTGTATTACGGTGTCGGACTGATTCTTAAAGGTGTGAAAACAAAAAAGAGGATATATCACGCATCCATGATATATCCTCTTGTATTATTAGACACTTTGATGTGTCGGTTGAGTCGGCTTATTCAGCCCCACTGAGTTGCGCTGTCTGTACGTATGTGCGAGCGGCAAGTTCCTTGTCGAGCATATACTGGCCGTAGCCGTTGTCGCCAATCATTCTCAGTTTGTCGATGATATTCTGGGCGTTTTCCTCTTCCTCAACCTGCTCGTCGATGAACCATTTCAGCATACTCTGAGTTGCGAAATCATTCTCCTCAACAGCCAAAGCATACAGATTGTTGATAAGAGCTGTAACCTTCTGCTCATGCTTCAGAGTCTCCTCGAACACTTCGAGTGTTGATTTCCATTCAGTGGGAACGGCATCAATAGGAGCGAGAGTTACGCGACCGCCACGTGCTACGACGTAGTTGTAGAATATCTTTGCGTGGTCTTGCTCTTCCTTGAATTGAATTTCATACCAGTTTGCCGTACCTTCGCGACCCTCTGCGTGGCAGTATGCTGCCATTGAAAGATAAAGATAAGCTGACCAAAGTTCGGCATTGATTTGGGCATTGATAGCCTCTTCGATTTTCTTGTTCAACATTTTCTATTAGTTTTTTATATTTAATACTGTTATCTATGTACGCAAAGATATAGAGAATAATTCAAAAGCCCAAGATTTTGAGGTAAAAAATATGGCTTTTTATACTATATTATATATGCGGATGCAACAGATGAAAGTCAGACGGATATGGCGGGCGTCCTTTAGAAAAAGCGGCGGAGATTCCAAAAAGTCTATACGGCCGTGGCTAATCTCACGGATTTTATATAATTTTGCAGCAAGAAAGAGAATTGATATGAAATCGAATATATACAATAATCAAAATCGCTACGACCATTATGTGGTGAAAAAGGAGGCAATTCTTTTGGATTGGCTTATTGAGAATATCGGTAAAAGTAAGTCGAAGACCAAAGCTACGTTGCAGGGTAGGGGCATAAAGGTGAACGGAAAGGTTGTTACGCAATTTGATTTTATGCTGAAACCGGGCATGAAAGTGGCTGTGAGCCAGACAAAACGCAACAATCAGGGCTTTAAGAGCCGTTATGTGAAGATTGTTTATGAAGACCGCTATCTTGTTGTCGTGGAGAAGAATATCGGCATTTTGTCGATGGCGGCAGGCCATTCCTCGCTCAATGTGAAGTCGGTGCTTGATGATTATTTCCATAAATCACGTCAGACGTGTCGCGCCCATGTTGTTCATAGGCTCGACCGTGATACCAGCGGCCTGATGATATATGCTAAGGATATGCAGACGGAGCAGATTTTGGAGCACGAATGGCACGATATTGTCTACGATAGGCGTTATGTGGCCGTGGTTAGCGGGGAGATGGAAGATGATGAGGGAACTATCGCCAACTGGCTGAAAGACAATAAAGCATACGTTACCTATTCATCTCCGGTGGATAACGGGGGCAAATACGCGGTAACACATTTCCACACTCTCGACCGTACCACAGACCATTCGCTTGTGGAATACCGTCTGGAGACGGGCCGGAAGAATCAGATTCGCGTCCATTCTGCCGATATGGGACATCCAGTTTGTGGCGATATTAAGTATGGAAACGGCGACGACCCGGTGCATCGCCTGTGCCTGCACGCTTATGTCTTGTGTTTCTATCATCCGATAACGCATGAGCGTATGGAGTTTGAGAGCCAGATTCCGGCCGCTTTCCGACAATTATTTAAGTAGTTTTCCTTAGAATTAAATCGAATAATGAATAATTTTGAATATTATATAGGCGTACTTGCCGCAATAGTCATAGGCGTTTTTATTATAAAGAAAATCACAGGATGCCTTTTCCGCTTGATAGTCATTGTTGTGCTGATAGCCATTTTTGCTTATTTGGGATATAAGATGGGGTACATAGGCAATCCTACAGATTGCTTTAAGATGTAAAAAACAGCTTTTTTTCTTGAATATCAGCAACTCTCTTCATCGAACAGCCGGTCGAAAAACTTTCTCAATTCCTCCGGTTGGGCGATGATTTCGCGTATTTGTTTTAGTTTTTTAGCGTTGGGAGAGTTCGGAATCCAAAGTTTGATATATCCGTTTATCGAGTATTTATTGTCCATGTGAGTAAGGAATCTCTCCCACTGCTGCTCCCGGTTCATATCCGGATAGTGGTCGAGACCGAACTCGATGGTGCGCCTGAACACCATTTCCGGTTCCATATCACGGTCAGCCTCGGCCACAATCTTACCGTATATGCTTCTCGGAGCGTGAGATGCCGACGCGCGATGGTCCTCTACGGCCTCCTTCATAATCTTTATTTGTTCCGGTGAAAACCATCTTTTCAGTCTTGCATCCGCCGTCAGAATCTTTCCGCTTGTGATGTGGTGTATCGCCCGAGGCCCCTCAAGCCCCAAGTCATGGTATGCTGCAATGGTGTATGCCATATTTATGTCAGCCCCGATTTCCTTTGCTATTTCAATCGAACGGCTTATGACCCGTGTTACGTGAGTCAGGTTATGAGCCTTGTCGAATTCGGTGTATCGGGGCAGCACCGATGTCTCCACAAACTCCATTAAATCGAGGCTGATATGTGCGTTGTTGTCTGTCATAAAGTTGGTTTATATTACAAAGATAGTGTTTTTCTTGCATACTTTTCGTATATAGGGCTACTTTTTCAAACTTATTGGTTAATTTTGTGGCTGCAAACAGATATATAACAGCAAATGGAAGTATTTATTAATGTGAGACAAAACAGCGCGCGCGCATGGTATCTTGCCGCCCGCCCTAAGACGTTGAGCGGTGCAGCAGTACCGGTTATGATTGGTGCGGCCTTAGCTTGGGCCGACATTGGCGTTGAAGGCTTTCGTGTGTTGCCTGCTGTCTTGTGTTTTTTGTTCGCGTTTATAATGCAGATTGATGCCAATTTCGTAAACGATTATTTTGATTGCGTGCGCGGAAATGACGATGAGACACGCCTCGGTCCGAAGCGAGCCTGCGCCCAAAAATGGGTAACGATGCGTGCTATGCGTATTGCAATAGCGTTCACCACCATACTGGCGTGTGCCGTTGGCTTGCCTTTAGTGTTTTATGGAGGTCTGACGATGATATTGGTAGGGGCAATATGCGTGCTGTTCTGCTTCCTCTACACCACAGTCCTCAGCTATCACGGCATGGGCGATGCTTTAGTGTTGGTATTCTTCGGTATCGTTCCTGTTACGATGACGTATTTCCTGCAAACCGAGACAGTGAGCCTTGAAGCCTTGCTGGCCTCCATTGCGTGCGGTATTGTCATTGATACGCTGCTGCTTGTGAATAACTATCGGGATATAGATAATGACAGGCGGAAAGGCAAAAACACACTCGTGGTGCGTCTCGGGGCGCAGCGTTCCCGTCGCTTGTATTTCTATTGCGGATATGTTGCCTGCATGATTGGTGGTATCTTCTATTTCAACGGCCATCATTTGGCGTTTGAATTGCCTATTATTTACATCCTGCTCCACACTCAAACCTACAATGAGATGATACGCATAAACAAAGGAGCGGCCTTGAACCGTGTACTTGGCAAGACCGCTCGCAATATGTTTGTTTATGGATTACTCGTCAGTTTGGGGCTTATTCTCTCGTAAGATTAGAGGAAAGAGGTTGAAGATTAGAGGTAAGAGAAATGCAAACTGCCCGTTTTATTACTCGGAGATAGTTCTCTGTGTAATAAAACGGGCAGTTATTATTTTACCGGTTCAATGTAGATGTAGCTTTTAGTTGAAGAAATTCCAACTCAAACCGAAACGTATAATTCTTTGATTTAGCGGGTAATGCGGCGTAAGGAAATACTCTCCGCCCTCGCTGTAATTCACGTGGCTCATCATAACGAAGAATCTCGTGTTCTTCAAGTGGAAGTTCGCGTAAGCGTTCACTATCGGATAAGCACCCGTCTTTACGCGTATGTCAGGATTTTCCTGTACGGCATACTGTCCGAGAGCAGGGCTGTATTCCGGCGCATAATATTTAGAGAAGTATCTGACATCGGCTCCAAAATCGCATTTCAGCACTTTGGCAATCTTGAAACGGATGAATAGATTGCTGTAAATGTTCAATTTCGGCACGGCTATGACATCTTCCTTGCTCGAGGTCTGATAAGTCAGTTGGTTCTCCCAATTCAGTATTCCCAATCTGAAATCTTGGTTCAGCTGAACAGTGAATAGGTTTACGGCATCGCCACACTGTCGCGCTTCCACAGCGTTGTTTATGCGCATGAGGTTATCGCTGTTCTCGACGAGGTCGTATGACATACCCAAATAACTGTAATTCTTGACATTATCCACCGCCACGCGTAGTCTCGTGCGGGTTTTCTTTATGCTCAGTTGTCCCTCTATGCGTGTGTGAACGAGGTCGTCGAAGTTCTCGTTATCCCACCAAAAATGCTTCGATTGGTAATGGCTGTAATAGAACGACGACGGTTTCTTGTGGAAGAAGCCCCTTGCCGCCAGTTGCACAGTATCGCCGAAGAGTTTGAAATTCAGGTCGGCATCAGCGTCAATGTTTATCATTCCCGCATCTTCGCCGGCCACGCCGATTTCTCCAGTAACGTTATAGTGCAACAGTTTGCCGTCCCTTTTACGCAGTTGTCCGCCCACGGTAACGACATTTTCATTGAACGACTTATACGAACCATCGGTTTCCGGTAAAGAGAAATGGCGCAGTTCGTGAGTAGCGAACACCTTCAATCCGGCTTTTGCCCACTTGTTGAAGCCTTCGAGCAGAGCCACTGCAAACGTGTTCTTGAGCGCCCAATGACGTGTCTTGTCGTATATAGAGTCGCCCCCGAACTTACCGATGTTCTCGTATGTGTTGAGATAATAGTCTGTCGGCGTGTCGTATGCCTGATATATACGTCTGTAATTGTCGAATTTTGCAGTATGTATGAAGCTCGTAACGGGTACATACTCATCTTTCATCCACACCGTATCCTCCTTTTCCGTACTCTTGACAGCAAGCAGACTGTCAGCAGCAGCTTTGCCGTCAACGATGATACGGCCGTTATCCGTTTTCGCATCCCGGCTTGGAGCTACTCCCATGATTTTAGCGTCGGCCGGCCTTCCTTTTGACTTAACTTCATTATCGTATTCTTCCTCGTCAAAGTCCTCGCCGTTTTCCATTGCCCTGCGCCTTGCTTTGTCTTTTGCCTCTTTAGCGTCCTGCTCTTTCTTGGCTTTGATAGCAAACTTGCGAGCCTCTATCTCGTCCTTCGTCATAGGCACTTTGCGCTTGAATCCGAGGCTGTAGCGATGATTGAAGAATATGTGCTGATTGTCGTTGCGGTTCCAGTTCTGTTGCAACACAGTTGGTATTTCTTCCTCGGTATAGCTCTCGTTGAAGCTTTCCGGGTGCAAAATATAATCGTCATTGGCTATACCGCCGTTCTCGCTTACCTTCTGATGATTTGTCGACATGAGCAGGTGAGCTTGATATCGGTCGCCGAGATACGAGCCGAAAAGAGAGTAATTGAAGTGAGAAGTATTCTGGTTTGAGTAATATCCGCGTCCGTAGATATAGTCGAACTTCATTCCCAATCCGAGTCTTTTGCCAGCATTTACGGCAAAAAGAGCCTTCAAGTGGTCTTCACCGTTGGTTCTGCTACCCGCCGTATTATACGAAATGTTTGTTATCGGTGATAGGGTGTTGGTGAAATGGAAGTCGCTTACAGGCGTTAAGAAAAAGTCGTAAGGGTCGGTAAAGAATGCGTTGGTAGCATCAACGCGGTCGATGAATATTCTGTTTATGCGTGGTGAGCCAACGTTGCCGAGTGTGTTGTATTCGCCACGTAGCCCCGTAGTGAAGATGGTATTCATGAACATGGGCGACAACGTGTCGGGTACGGCCTCTCGTCTGTCGCCGAACCTCTCGTCTATGGTCCATACTTTCAGTCCGCGTGGTATCTCTTTGTGTCGGCTCTGAATACTGTCCGAGCGTCCGAAATTCTTGTCTTCCTGATATCCTGCGGCCGTGAATGTGCCGTCATCCCTTAGCTGATTGAAATTTTGTGCGATGCCAAGTAGCGGCAATGCCGTTAAAAATAATAAAGTGGAGAGTCTATTCTTCATTTGTGTATAAATCGTAATGTACACTCAACAATTTTGAATGCCATTGAAACCAGTATTACTATCGTGCCTGAGAATTCGTCAGAGAAAAAGTAAATTCCCATTCCGACAATCGCGCCAATCATGAAAATAGCGTTCAGCCATTGTCTCAAGTACATGATGCTGTCGCGTGCCGGTTTCGTGTGTCTGCCCCGTGAGGAACGCTCCCCGATGGGATTTCTCATGTCTTCTGTTGTCATATCCTTACCTATTATATAAATATGTATATTTTCTTGTCCGTCTCCGGCATTCTTTTACAGTATCTCCGCCTTTATCGTCTTGAACAGTTCGTTCTTGCGGTCGATGGTCTTTTTGCGGAATTTGCCCGACATTGGCAGCAGACGCGTATGCTTCTTGTTCACAGCGTTCTTGTCCGTTATCCACTCTTCGGCCTTGTAATAGTTGGTGTCCTTACCTTCACCGTAAACATAGCTGATGCGTTCCATTGTCAGTTTCACGTGTCCGTCCTCACAATCTGCATTGAGTATGTAACTCATCTTGGCCCTGTCGAGCGAGAGGAATGTGGAGGTGAACACCAGCCATTCCTGCATTGTGGAAGCTATCTTGTGCTCCTGCTCGTTCACCAAAGCCACTTTGCTGCGTTCGAGTTGGTTCTCTTCCTTTGTCAACTTCGACATTATGCGCAACATCTCGTCGTAAATCTGCTGCGCGTTTTTGCCCGGAACGTTTATGTCGCAAGTCCACTGCACCTTGCCGTCCACTTCCGGCACAGCTCCTGCGGCAAGATATATCTCGTTGTTCTTGTCGTCAGCCTTTTTCTTTTCGGCTTCTTCCTGTATTTCTGTTGCCTTTTTCGGCTCTTCTACAATCACCGGAGCGCTCCATGACTGGCTTCCTGTTGTTGCAGTAGTGGACGTTTCTTCTGCCGCTTTCGTTGTCTGTCCAGCCTCTTTTGTAGCCTCCCTGGCTGCTTTCTCTGCTTCAGCCGCTGCTGCTTCAGCTGCCTTTTGTGCAGCTATGGCTGCTTCCTGAGCCGCTTTTGCAGCCTCAAGTGCGGCCTTTGCCTTAGCTTCTGCTTCAGCCTTCAGTGTTGCTACGCGATCTTGTGCGTCTGTTGTTGTCTGCGCCATTGCCGTCAGTGGCAGGCACAATACTATGAGGATAAGTAATTTTTTCATATTGTTTGGCTTTTATATTTTATCTTACAAAAGTACAAAATATTAAGTTATCTGCCATATAATTAAGGATTATTTAACGAGTGCTATTCTGCTTTCCGTGATAAAACGTCAAAGAATGGTTATGTTCTTTTTGTTTTTGTGATGCGGAAAGACCGTTTGTAATTTAGTTACAGGGATGTTGTAATCTCGTTACAAGGCCTCTGTAACAAAACAAAAGAATATTGTCAGAACTTCGGAATTACCGTTTCCTGTCTCCTGTCATTTCATTTCCAACTCCTTTTGCAGCCTGATAATCTCATCACGATATTGCGCCGCCTGTATGAAATCGAGTTCTTTTGCAGCCTTTTTCATGAGTTCTGTGGTGGCGGCAATACTCTTTTCGAGCTGCTGGCGCGTCATCCGTTCCACTATCGGGTCGGCGGCAAACATATATTCGTTGGTCGGTTCTACATACACAGATGTTTCTCCGCCGCCAAACTTCGGCGTGTTTCTCGCGACGGCATTAGTGTCTTCAGATGTCGCATTGGCGTTTTGCGTTGGCAACGAGCCCTTTATGTCCTTGATGATTTGCTGCGGCGTGATGCCGTGTTCCTCGTTGTATTTTAGCTGTTTCGTTCTTCTCCTGTCCGTTTCGTCAATGGTTCGCTGCATACTTTCCGTGATAGTGTCGGCATACATGATTACTTTTCCGTTAACATTTCGCGCAGCTCGTCCCGCCGTCTGCGTCAGACTTCTGTGGCTACGCAGGAATCCTTCCTTGTCGGCATCGAGTATTGCCACGAGCGAAACCTCCGGTAAGTCGAGTCCTTCACGCAATAAGTTCACGCCGACAAGCACGTCGAACAGTCCTGCACGCAGGTCGTTCATAATCTTCACGCGGTCGAGCGTGGCCACATCACTGTGTATATAGTTAGCCCGTATGTCGTGGTTGAGCAGGTATTCAGTCAATTCCTCGGCCATACGCTTTGTCAGAGTCGTTACCAATACACGCTCGTCACGCTCGCAGCGTTTCAGAATCTCATCCGTCAGGTCATCAATCTGGTTCTCGCTCGGGCGTACATCAATAATCGGGTCGAGCAGTCCGGTAGGGCGGATAATCTGTTCCACGACCACGCCTTCGGCCTCTTCCAATTCATAATCGGCCGGGGTGGCAGATACGTATATCGTCTGATTAAGCATTTCGTGGAACTCCTCGAACTTTAACGGACGGTTGTCGAATGCAGCGGGAAGCCGGAAACCGAACTCCACGAGGTTCTTTTTGCGTGCCCGGTCACCTCCATACATGGCTCCGATTTGTGGAATACTGACGTGGCTTTCATCTACAACAAGCAGAAAATCCTTAGGAAAGAAGTCGAGCAGGCAATACGGCCGCTGTCCCGGTTCGCGCCCGTCGAAGTAGCGCGAATAGTTCTCAATGCCCGAACAATGCCCCAGCTCCTTAATCATTTCCATATCATACTCCACGCGTTCCTTTATTCTCTGCGCCTTAATATTGTCGCCAAGCTCCTTGAAGAAGTCGATTTGCTTTACCAAATCATCCTGAATGTCATGTATGGCGCGTTCAGTCTGCTCCTTTGACGTAACGAAAAGGTTGGCCGGATATATTTCGTATTGCTCGAAGCTGCCGAGTTTGTGGAATGTTATAGAGTCCACTTCCTCTATGGTGTCAATCTCGTCGTCCCACCATGTTACTCGCAAAACGTTGTCGCTGTATGCCATTGCGATGTCGACGGTCTCGCCCTTCACGCGGAAATTGCCTCGTTGCAGGTCGATGTCGTTGCGGGTGTATAGTGCATCTACGAGCTTTCTCAAGAACTCGTTGCGGTCTAAAATTTCTCCTTTCTTAATCTTTATTACGCTCGATGCCATCGTTGTAGGGCCTCCCATACCGTAAATGCATGATACTGATGATACAACAACGACGTCGCGCCTGCCCGAAAGCAGTGCCGAAACGGCCGAGAGACGCAGCCGGTCAATCTCTTCGTTGATGGCAAGGTCCTTTTCTATATATGTATCGGTAGTGGGAAGGTAGGCTTCCGGCTGGTAATAATCGTAATAAGAGACATAATATTCCACAGCGTTTTCCGGGAAGAAAGACTTCATTTCTTCGTAAAGCTGGGCGGCAAGCGTCTTGTTGTGGCTTAGAATAAGTGTGGGCTTGTTCTGCTCAGCAATAACGTTTGCAACAGTAAAAGTCTTACCCGAGCCTGTAACTCCGAGCAAAACCTGTGCTTTATCGCCGCGATTCAGCCCGTCGGTCAACTGCCTTATGGCTTCCGGTTGGTCGCCTGTGGGTTTATATTTTGATGTCAGTTTGAAGTTCATTAATACTCAAAGATTAAAGTTTAATATCCAAGATTAATGTTTGAAGATTAAAGCCTGATGCCTGATGCATTGATATTTAGGTTGCAAAAATACAAAAACTTCATGCTTTTCTTTCAAAAAATGCTGAAAAACGCTCAAAGATAATCTTTTAATAGTGATTTTTTGCTAAAAATAGGCATTCTGCCTTTGTCGTTTATGGAATAATGTGTAATTTTGCAGTTCAATATAATAAAGGAATGAAGAAGGCTTTTTTTATTTCAATATGCGTAACGTTGCTCCTTTCGAGCTGCGCCCAAGAGTTTAATAAGGTTTATAAGACCACTGATTACGACTATAAATACGAGTATGCGAAGGAATGCTTTGCCAATGGAAAGTATAACCATGCGACCACTTTGCTGCTCGACCTCGTAACGATAGAGAAAGGAACAGACAACGCAGAGGAATGTTTGTATATGCTTGCAATGTCAGAATATTGCATACGCGACTATCAGCGTGCGGCAGAGACATTCAAGAAGTATTATCAAACCTATCCGCACGGACGCTACGCAGAGATGGCTTCATTCTATGTCGGCCAAAGTCTTTATATGAGTACGCCTGAACCGCGTCTCGACCAGTCGCCTACGGTTGCGGCGATTTCTGCGTTTCAGGAGTATATGGACCTCTTCCCCGATGCTAAGTTGAAAGGTACGGCAGAGCAGCGTATGTTCAAATTGCAGGACAAACTTGTGATGAAAGAACTACTTTCGGCACAATTATATTACAATCTCGGTACTTATTTCGGTAACTGCACCAGTGGTGGAAACAACTACGAGGCTTGTATCATAACTGCTCAGAACGCACTTAATGATTTCCCTTATAGTTCTTTACGTGAAGATTTCTCGGTTCTTGTGATGAAAAGCAAGTATGAGCTTGCACAGATGAGCGTTGAGGAGAAGCGTATGCAGCGCTTTCAGGATGCAGAGGACGAATGTTATGGATTTATCAATGAGTATCCTGATTCTAAAGAGAGAGCTACTGCCGAAAAGTATATCGCCAAGTGCAAGGAGATAACAAAGAACTGATTTCTTAGAAAATAACAAATTACGAAATAATAAAACTGTAAATATAAATATGGATTACAAAAAGTCAAAAGCACCGGTAAACACCGTAACCCGTGACATAATGAGTCTTTGTGACGAGACAGACAACATCTACGAGAGTGTGGCTATCATCTCAAAGCGTGCCAACCAGATTGGTGTTGAGATAAAGCAAGACTTGAGCAAGAAACTTGCTGAGTTCGCTTCATACAATGATTCGCTCGATGAAGTGTTTGAGAACCGCGAGCAGATAGAGATTTCCCGTTACTACGAGAAACTTCCGAAGCCTACATTGCTCGCAACACAGGAGTTTGTAGATGGTGATGTGTATTGGCGCGATCCGTCTAAGGATGAACAAAACGAATATTAATCATGATACAACGTAAGCAAACCGTATTTCTATTATTGGCTCTTGTCGCTGTGGTTGTGTGCCTGATGATGCCTGTCGGGGCTTATGAACCGGCCGGGGTAGGGGCTTATTCGGAAATATCCAATTGGTTCTTGCATAATACTTCGACCGGCCGCACACAGTGGACACCGTTCAGCTTGATGCTGTTGCTCACCTGTCCGTTCACGCTTTGGGCCATCTTAGCTTACAATAAGCGTAAGTTGCAGGCGCGTTTGTGTGTTGTCAACATGGTGCTTGTATTGCTTTGGTATGCGATATACACATTCTATTATGTGATAACACCGGATGGAATGACTTTCCATATTTTCTTCGCAGCTTGCCTGCCACTTGTAGCATTTATTTTGTTTGTGATGGCAAGGATGGGCGTTAAGGCCGATGAGAAGTTGTTGCGCGATGCAGATCGAATAAGATAATCGGGCGAAACGAATACAGTAGTAATATATATATATAATAAGGTATAAACAAAAAAGTGGTTGTGCAAGTTGCGCAACCACTTTTTTTATATCCGTGAATTATGTCTATCTTGGCAATTCTATTTGGGTTTTCAGGTCCTTTAAGCCCTTGTTGATAGCATCGTTAACCTTCTTCTTTTGGGCGTTTACAGCCTCTTCGGTCTTCTTCTTGTTCTCCTCTGCACGCTCTTTAGCCTTGTTTTCAGCAGCAGATTTTGCATTTTCAATGGCCTGGTCTACCGCATTCTTTGTTGCTTCCGGTGCGTTCTTGATTGCGGCAGCGGCCTCAGCAGCCTTTACCACAGCGTCAGCTCCTGTTGCTTTTGCATCACCGGCTTGCGACTTCAATGTTTCTATCACCAGAGTGGCTGGTGCGTTAGACAATGTTGATGCGAGGCCCGCAGCTTTTTCTCCGGCTACTGCCTTAATCTGCTCAGCATTGTTTTTCAGATAATCTTGCAGTTGCTTGAGATAAGCCTCAGCCTTCTCCGGGTCGTTCTTTACGAGTTCTTGTACTTCTGCCTGGGCTTTGGTGAGTGCCTCTTTTACCTTTGAAGCATCCTTTTCCTCAAGTCTTCCTTTCAGTTCCTCTATTGCAGCCACAGCACCGGCTTTTACGGTCTCGTCGACTACGGTTGTCTCAGCAGAGTCAACTGCGTTCTCTGCGTTCTTTTTCTGCTCATTTCCACAGCTTGCGAATGCGATAACGGCAAACGCAGCAACAGCAATAAATGCTTTTTTCATAATTACTTTATTTCAGTTCGTTATTTATTTATAGGGAAGGAATAAAGAATAATGAGGAGTTATATGCTGTTCCTCTTACTTCTTTAATCTTCTCTTTCTTTACTTAATTGTCCTCGGCGAAGAGCGGATCTTCCGGCATTACCATTATAGGCTTCTGTTGTTCAGCCTTCAAGATATTCTCCGGCACGTACTTCTTGTCTACCACCAAACGGAAAGTGTACTCATTAAACCAGCGGTTAGACATGATGAGGCATCCCTTTTGTCCATAGTTTGCGCCCCAAGAGTTCTCCACTTTCCATTTTTTCGGGTTGCCCTGCTCGTCCAAATCCACAGCCGTAAGCGTCATGGCATGGGTCGAACCACTGTCGAATGTTGAAATCCTGTCGGCTTTGTTCATCGGGAATGTGGTGTCGAGCAGCGAGCCGTAGTCAAAGTTCTCTGTGTCCAAGTATCCACGTTTGCGATCTAACTGCTTGCCCACGTCGTAGCTTGAATACAATTTTGTACTGTCTTTCAGCGATGCGATAGCCATTTTCGCGATGTCCTCCATCGGCAGATTGATGTATTTCCAGTTGTGTCCGTCATAAGTATGGCGGTCATATTCCACCTCGTAAGTCTTGTAATACTCGCGCCGCGGGTCGTTCATTGCCATTATGAACGTGCCGTTTAGCGGTCCGCCGACTGTCTCTTTGTAGAATTCCAGCGGAGTATATTCCTTAGCCTGGCCTGTTGTCTTGCCCGACTTGTTCTTGAAGGCGTATGTGAATGTCTTCACCGGCTCGCCGAGTGTGCGTGCCAGCATTTTGTAGACCGTTGCCAGCATCTCCGTCTTGCGCTTCTCCACTGTTTTCGCGTTCTTTCCCTTGCTAACCATCTCGCGCAACTCAAGGCCGTATTCCCTCAGTTTCGATGCGATGAGTTTTGCCATACGCGAAGTGTTCTCGGCCGAATAAGTCTCCGGCTGCACGCTCATCGGCACCAGTCCGTACTTCTCCGCCAAGTCAGCTACACCGCAGAAAGTTCCACCATCATTGATAGGGTTCTTGAAGAAGAATTGCACGCGCGTGTCATCTATCGGTTTTTTCGCATTGTCTATTGTGCCTTGAAGAAAGAGATTAGCCTTTTCCAGTTGGTCATAGAAGAACAGATAGGCTTGCGAAAACTCCACGTTGAGCGTATCCTTGTGGATGCGGGCAAATTTAGAGCGCAGTACGTTGAAGCCCGAAAACATCCAGCAGCGTCCCGAACTCTTTTGGTCGTGAATGCTCTGTGATGGCGTTTCAACGCTGAAATAAGTGTCAATCTCGCCCTGATTTTTGAAGTTTTTCGCCAAGTCGTCAATAGAGTTGGCAGCCATTGCGTTGAAAATTGCCCTGTCTCCCGATTTGTTGGATTGCGCGCTTTCAATCTGTTGCAGCATATCCTTACTGATTCCTCCGCTTTTTGTCTGTGCGCTTGCCACGCTCATGGCCAGCAGGCATAAAGCCAATGTGATATTTCTTTTTCTCATTATATTATTAAATTATTTGATAGTTTCTCGTTAATAAGTTTCACCGATTGTGTTTCCGGCCATAATCAGTGTTTGTCCTATTGCCTTAGAACACAGCTTATCTTTTACAAAGATAATGCAAACCGAGTGCAATAGAGCTTGCTTTGATTGCCGAGGTGCAGCTTATCTTCTACAAAGATATACTAAAAACTCGAATTAATCCTCCGTGAAATAATATTTTTGCATAGTTTAGGCCGTTTGCAATACAAAAGTGCCTCCGTTGCTTTGATAATTAGATAAAATTAACTACCTTTGCTCCTGCATCTGTAAAAAACAGGTGTAGACATATTTAGGAAAGTGCATTCTTTCTTATTCTGAACGCGTGAACTTGGACACTTCACAAAAGTAGTATCGGAATAATGAGGAAGAGCGCCTTCTTGGTTTGTATTCGTGCATCGTGCGACATACTTCCAGGTGGGGCTGTTCATTCTCCTTATCCATATTACGGGGAGTCCAAGCCCTACGCGTTAGATAAGGAGGGTGTGGTCTCACTTTTTCTTTTTTATGCCTATTAAACAATTAAAACAATTAAATAATTTGAACTTAAGGGCCATAAGTTCGCAATACAAAAAAACAAATGAAAACATTAAATTTTTTGAAGGTGTGGGCGGTATTGTTCGCCACAGTGGCTTTTAGCGGAGTGCTTACAAGTTGTAGCGATGACGACGACGACCCTGCTGTTCCGACAGAGTGGCTTGTTGGTGAGTGGGCTGTAACAGGACGACTTTCAGAAACCACGGATGGTGAGAATGTAGGTTCTTACGGCGTGAATTTAAATCTCGACATCAATGCAGATGGTACTTGCTATGAGCATTATGGTGATTTCAACAGATGGTGGCTCAATGGCAGCACTTTCGGCCTAGGATGGTATGAAGATGGCGAAATGTGGGATGTTGTTCAGGGTAACTTCGAGAAGGTGAGCGAAAATAAGTTCACAGTTAAAATCGACTATACAGAGACTGAAGTTGAAGAAGACGAAACTTATACAATTCATACTTACGGAACTTTGACATTCACACGTAAGTAATATTGTTATTTGACAATATAGAAGCGTAAAAAACTTCTGTGAAAATTAGAAAGACGGGGTGTATCAATAATTTTGGTGCACCCCATTTTTTTGTTCTTTTCTCTCTTATCTTTACGTTTTATTCCATAACTTGCCAATAGCCCTGTTTCCTGCCACCAACTCGTTTCAACAGACCAAGTTCCTGAAGGCGTGAAAGATTATATTTAACGCCGTCTTCTGTAATGTCGTTAAAGCTATCGCTTATTTCCTTTCGGGTAGCTTTAGGATGCTCTTTCAAGAACGACAATATAGCCTGTTGCGGTTCCGACAGACTTAGCATTTTCTTTTGGGTAGTCTTTTGGGTAGTCTTTTGGGTAGTCGCTCTTTCGGGATATTCAAACTTAAAGATAGTCCAAATACCCGAAGCGTCATAACGAAACTTCGGTGTTGAGAAGCCATTATTCTTGCAATCTGTGATGATGCGTTCTATGCCACGCCCCCATGCTTCAATCTCACCTGAGCGAAAGAAGGTATTGGCGATGTCTGGATTATAAGGGAAACTCCTATGAGAAGACAGCAACGTCTCCACAGTCCAACCGTCAGGCAATACACCTCCGTTCACTATCTCAAGTTTATTCTCATATACGCGGATTTGTATGGGAGAAGATTCCGCGTAATCTTTATTTATACAAGCATTGAGCAAAGCCTCACGTAGAGCTTCCCTCGGAACTGGCAATGTTTCTATCCGTTGAATGCCTTCGTATGTAATGATGGCTTTCATGTACTTGGTACACAACAAATCCATCAATTTAGCAATTTGCTGAAACAGGTTGCCATGCACTTCGTCCTGATATACCAAATCTGATGACATGAGAAATATGAAAAACGCAGTTCTGAAATAGATGAATAAAAAATGAAGACATACTGATCGAAACTTTACAAGTAACGCTTCAAAACTCGCGTTTTTTGAAACAAAACTTCTCCTGCTATCAAAAACGCGAAAATACGGCTTTTTAGGTCGTTTTGAGTTAAAACTTTGAGAATCAGAGATTTATATCGTTTTTGGGCAAAAGTGGCTGTTTTTAAGCGCGTTGTTGACCCCGTGATTTTGCAACGGAGGCACTTTTGCACTCTAACGGAGGCACTTTTGGGCTTCAACGGAGCCTCCGTTGCGTTGCAAAACGGCCTAAAACGGCCTCCAAAAGTGCCTCCGTTGAAAGCTAACAAACGTTAAATCGCCCGAAATCGCCATTTTCTCGTGTTTTCCCGGACGGCAAAATTTGACAAAAATCGGCCCGATTTTTTCTAACGGAGGCACTCTGTCTCTT
>ERZ1027188.220-NODE-220-length-25270-cov-5.731112_pt1 | contig 25270 bp, 15 predicted proteins | sample MGYA00519273_ERZ1027188 | MGnify/ENA primary metagenome ERZ1027188 (study PRJEB26926, sample SAMN06164623) | human gut metagenome | biome: ENVO:00009003; feature: ENVO:2100002; material: ENVO:00002003 | host: Homo sapiens | place: USA | collected 2012 ... | reverse complement strand
ACATGCGATTGTCACGCTCCACGGTCAAACGGGCTTTGACGGATCTGGAGCAGCACGGGTATCTGCAAAAGATCCCACGCTATCGTGATAACGGCAGCAGTACATCCAATCTGTATTCCGTGCAGTAGGACCGCAGAAAGGTGCAGCCCTCCGCCAAGGGAGGACTGCGCCTATTTGCTGGACCCAGGGGAGGTTCATGATGGACCTCCCAGAAGGACTCACTCTATCGGAGATTTAATACAGAGAAAGAACAGTAGAACAGTTACTTCTCAGAATCCGTAAGATTGTTGATTTGCTCAGAAAAAAGTGATGTGTTGAGAAGTTCAGATGGCGTGATCATTAATGCGTCTGCAAGATTGAATAGTGTCTCCAAGGAAAAGCTTCTGATCATGTTAGGCGCTTCAATGGCGCTTAGATGAGAGCGGCTCATATTAGCCTTCTCTGCCAGTTGATCCTGAGACATACCACGCAATTTGCGCAGAGTTGAAATTGCAATACCAAGCTGAATAAAACGGTCTCTGTTCTTAAAGCTGACGCCTTCCTTGCTCATAAAAATGCCGCCCCTTTCTGGATAAAATTATATCTTGCCCGGCATTTTTTATCCGCTCTATAAAAAGAGCTATTGACTTATTTATAGAGCATTGTATAATTAAAAAGAGCAGAACAGCGATTTATAAAGCGGGGCGAGATAGCGATAGAAGGCGTTATTGAATCACCGCACTGGAAAAACAAAAGGAGATTTCCGCAATGCGAAAATCTCCTGAGTCACACAGATTACCGTGTTATTTTCGTGGAGTTTGCCACTCTGCTACAGAAGCAAAGAAAAAGCCCCGCATAGCAGGGCTTTTCCCGATTTGATATCATCCGATAACACTGATTTTTGACTGCGCAGAGATCACATCCCTGCAGCATTCAGCTTTTGCATATTGTCCCTTTTCAGCTCCAACGAAGAATGCACGTATCGGTCCAGCGTGATTGTGACAGAGGCATGGCCTAAGATTTCGGACAAGGATTTGATTTCAAATCCGACCTCAACAGCTCGTGTCGCAAATGTGTGCCGAAGTGTATGAAAATGCACCCCCTCCAGGCCACATGCCTGCGTGTACTTTTCCAATCGATACTGCAATACCCGTGGCTCCATGAATGCGTCCGTTCCGGTCAAAACATATGCGGCTGAACTTTGCGGCTTCATGTGCCTGCAAAGCCCAGCCGCATATTCCGTCATAGGGATCGTTCGCACGGAGGTATCGCTTTTGGGTGGACCGATTACGATTCTCGTTCGAGCATTCTGTGATGCGCTGGTATCACGCAGCCTTTGCAGCGTCTCTACAATTTTGATTGCGTTATCTCTCGTAGAAATGTATTCCCAACGCAACGCGCAGAGTTCGCCAATTCGTATGCCTGTACACAGCGCCAGCAAGATACCAAATCTGCATGGATCCAAATCCTTTTGCAGATATGAAATGAAGCGCTCCTGTTCCTCTCTGGACAAAACGCGCATTTCCTTTTTTCCTATCTTCGGATAGTTGATCTCCACGGTAGGAAAGACTCCCTTGCACTTTGAAGCAGTGAACTTTAATATCCCGTGCAACACGACCAGAATATCATGTACAGTCTTTGGTGCCAGCTCATCTTCAAACTGTAATTCTCTGATGAAATCGTCCATCAGTTCCGTAGTAAATCCCAAAGGGCAGCAATCACCAAGCTTGGGAATGATGTGCTTTTCAACTACTGTGCTATACTTGATATATGTTGATTCTTTCACCTTGCTTTTCTTTGCGTGAAGCCACCCCATACAATAGGCGGAAAACAGATTTGGAGTCCTGGATGTTGGCAAGGGATTTCCGCTTGCTAACGCCGCTTTGCACTTTTCTGCTTTCTCTTTGGCCTCACGATATGTTTTTCCATAGCAGTATCCATACTTGATTTTTCCGGATAGTTCGCGCCCTTTGCTATAGCGGGCTTCCCAGCGTCCATCCCGCCGTCTGAAGATATTCTCACCCTTTGCCATTTTGTAATTCCTCCTTGTGCTGTGATCATATGGGTGTGGATCTTATTTTAAATCCATCCAGACTGCCGGATTGACTGCGCTAAACTTTCAAATCAAGGTATTTCTTCGACAAATATTGCCGTGCGCTGATAAAATCATACTTTTTTCTTCCATTTCCTCGTTGAGGCAATTGCATTCCGACGTGCAATATGCTATAATACGAAAGAAAAATTAGGGTTTATCCTTCCCGTGGAGTGGCAAACTCCATGAAATTTCCGATTGTGGATTAGCAAATCATTCGCAGTAATAAAAATGATTTGCTTTTTTCTCGGACACAATATAGTGGGCACTCACTCAGTAATAACATCATGTACCATAAATGAGGTAATCGAATGAAGAGGGAACGGAATGCAGAGCAAGCTTTTATTGAGGGGACAGTTCGTGTTGTGGCCAGGGATGGATTAGACAAAACGACAACGAAAGCAATCGCAACAGAAGCTGGCCTGAGCGAGGCATATATCTATCGTTGCTTTGAGAGCAAAGAGGCGCTGCTGCGTGCTGCCTTCCACATGGAAGATGTCGCTTTCGCATATTTCCTCAAGCAAAATCTCGCAGTCATGCATGTACAGAATACTTCCTGGAAAGACAGAGCATTTCAACTGTGGTCAGCAAGCTGGAGGTTCATTCTTGGAAGGAAGGACGACTGCCTCTTTTACCTTCGATACTACTATTCTGCGAATTGCCGCACTTATGCATACGAGGAGCATCTCCAATGTTTTCAGGAGCTATTTGCAGCGGTGGAACAGACTTTCAAACCGGAAGCCAATGTTAACATGCTGCTTCATCAGGTTTTTGACACGATGCTGTCTTTTGCCGCAAGAGTGCTTGGCGGTGAAATGCCGGATGATGATGCGACCACACAGTGGGCATTTGAACAGATATACAGCTTTGTTGTACCTAACGTTCGTGAAGAGCTTTTGATCCCATCTGGCTCAACACCGGCCTGACGGTGCAGCTACTTAGAGATTAAGAGTGTAGGGATGTGGGATATATGGCGACAACAGCGACCGGCTGTTTGGCTGAGGAGCGCTCTGCAGATGTGATTATTCAGGTAGCAAAACCTGTACTGCGGCAAAAGAAGCTGTACCTGATAGCGAAGCGTGTTTTTGACATAGTATGCTCTTTTTTGGGCCTGCTGATTCTGGCAATCCCGATGATGATCGTTGCATTGATCATCATCATAGACTCGCCGGGTGCCCCGATTTTTAAGCAGGAGCGGCTCGGTATCAATGGAAAGCCTTTTATGATCTATAAGTTCAGATCCATGCGCCTTGATGCGGAGGAAAACGGTCCCCAGTGGGCGGATGAACAGGATCCAAGATGCACACACTTCGGCCAAATCCTCCGGCGCACTCGGCTGGACGAGCTTCCCCAGCTCTATAATATCCTGCGAGGCGACATGAGCTTCGTTGGCCCGCGGCCGGAGCGTGCTTATTTCTACAGAGAATTTGAAAAATATATTCCAGGCTTCTCGAATCGCCTGCTGGTTACGCCAGGATTGACCGGATATGCACAGGTAAACGGCGGATACTCACTGAAGCCGGAAGAAAAGATCATCTACGATATGGAATACATTGAACGCCAATCCATTGCCCTTGACCTTAGATGCCTCTTAAAGACTGTACATATCGTTTTCTCTCATGAGGGTGCCAGGTGATATTTGTGCGTTAGGGTTCTTAAACCGGAATAAGAAAAAAGTAAGAGAGATCGTGAAGAAAATGAAACGTGACATCCTTTTCCTCTGCCAATTTTTCTATCCAGAATATAACTCCTCCGCAACACTCCCTTTTGATACTGCCAGTTATTTGGCGCAAAACGGATACTCTGTCGGTGCCTTGTGCGGCTACCCAAGGGAATATAACACCAGCGGTGAGGTTCCAGTTAGAGAGACGAAGGATGGCGTTTCCATTCACCGGCTTCACTATATGCAGCTCAACCGACACAGTAGGCTTGGAAGACTGATCAACTATTTTTCTTTTACACTCTCGGTCTTGCTCCATATTTTCGAAATTAAGGACTACCAAGCGGTCATTGTCTATTCGAATCCACCGGTACTTCCTATTGCTGCAATTTTGGCCAATAGACTCTTTAAAACGAAAATCATCTTTGTGTCCTACGATGTTTATCCGGAAGTCGCTTATGCCTCGGGTAGTCTGAGAGAAGGCAGCACCGTTTCAAGCGTGATGCAGCGAATCAACAAAAGTCTCTTCCAACGCGCCGAATCCGTTGTTGCATTGACCGATGAGATGCGGGAATACCTTCTTGACCATCGGCCTGAGCTTTCTGCGGATCGCATTGTCACCATTTCCAATTGGGCGCATGAAGCAGCAGCTGGCAGCAAATCCACAGCACGGGCTGAACTGGGATATACAGATGAGGACTTTATCGTTGCCTACTTTGGCAATATTGGTATCTGTCAGGATGAAACAGCCTTGATTCAGGCAATGGATCAATTGGCGGATCACAAGAATATCAAATTTTTAATTGCCGGTCACGGAAACAAAATGCCATCAGTCCGACAGGTGGCAGAACGGCTTTCCAATGTCAGAATCTGCGATTTCCTCACCGGAGCTGCTTTTGAGCATGCGGTCGCTGCCAGTTCCTGCGGCATTGTCAGTCTCGAAAAGGGGCTGACCGGTATGTGTGCCCCCAGTAAATATTATAGCTATCTGCAGGGCGGTTTGCCAATTCTGGCTGTCGCGGAACAAAGCTCCTACTTATCAAAGGAAGCTTTGCATTCTGAAATTGGGCTATGTTCAGATGTGGGAAATGGTGTGCAGCTCACCCAGAATATCTTGCAATTGTATCAGAACCCGGAACTGGGCAAAAAAATGTCCGGCAATGCAGTGAGACTATACACGGAAAAGTATGCAAAGGGCATCGGCCTGAACAAATATGCCGCCTTGTTTAAGAACGTATTACGCACGGCCAACTAAGGAATTGCTTTTCATGAAATACCTATTCATTAACTCTGTCTACGGATTTGGAAGTACAGGCAGAATTATCGCAGATAAATGTGAACAGCTCAAAAACGAGGGCCATGAATGTGCTGCCGCATATGGAAGAACATGTGCAGATAACGGTGCAGCACAATTGATTCGAATCGGCACAAAGCCAGATTATCTGTTTCACGCGGGAATTACGCGCTTATTCGATTTGAATGGATATGGCTCCAGAGCGGCAACACAGCGATTGCTTTCACAAATCGAGCATTTTCAGCCGGATGTGATTTGGCTGCACAATCTGCATGGCTACTATTTAAATATTGAACTGCTCTTCAAATGGTTGAAAAAGCATTCTCGAATCAAGATCCTTTGGACGCTTCACGACTGCTGGGCATTTACCGGACACTGTGCTCATTTCAGCGCCGCAAAATGCGACCGCTGGAAATCCGGCTGCGGAGATTGTCCACAACTGAAGGCATATCCCAAAACATATGGGGCGGATCACACACAGAGGAACTACCGGCAGAAACAGGCGTGTTTTACTGGCCTTGCAAACTTGACAATCATTGTTCCATCGGAGTGGTTGGCTCGGACAGTGAAACAAAGCTTCTTAAAAGAGTACCCTGTTGAAGTATTACACAATCAGATTGATAAAAGCCTGTTCAAGCCAACACCAAGTGATTTCCGAGAACAATACGGATTGGACGGGAAAACGGTTATTTTGGGTGTAGCCAGCGTTTGGGATAAGGAGAAAGGACTGCTCGATTTTTGCCGACTGCGGGAAAAGTTGGACAGCCGGTTTGCAATAGTCTTGGTAGGTGTGACGGAAAAGCAAAAAAGCAGGCTCTTGCCAGGCATCCTGGCCCTGCCCCGCACAGCCAGTCCCAGAGAGTTGGCCGAAATATACAGTGCGGCAGACGTGTTCGTCAATCCTACGCACCAGGATACATACCCAACGGTGAACTTGGAAGCCAGAGCCTGCGGGATACCGGTCATCACCTATGATGTCGGCGGCAGCCCTGAGAGTGCAGGCGGAAGGTATATTGTAAAAGAAAATGATATTGACGGCCTGGCAGAGCAGATTTATAAACTGACGGAACGAGAAGCGGTGGAGCTATCTGTATGATTATTTTGGGACCATTGTTCCCAGAGGAACGGGAACAGGAAATTATATCCGCATCAAAACGAGGCGTCTCCAATGCGGCAAATAACTTTCAATGGAATTTGATCAAGGGAATCCTTGCAAATACAGATGAACCGCTGATTGTTATCAATGCCTTGCCGGTTGGAACATGGCCTAAAAACTTCAAAACCTTTCACCTGAAAGATACAGACTGGTTCTGTGGGAACATAGTCGGCCATGAGGTCGGCTGTTGGAATATCCCGCTTGTAAAACAATTCATACGAATGAGGAAGGTACAAGCGTGGCTGAAGAAATATCCATATGAATCAGAACTTCTGATTTTCACCGCATATCTTCCGTTTTTGTGGGCTGTCAATAAACTGAATCCCAAATACAAGGTAACAGCGGTGATTACGGATATCCCCGAGTTTTATGATATGCACCAGGTTTCTGCATTCAGGAAACTCTTGCGGAGAATCCACTGCAAAATTGTTTATCACTTTATGGCAAGGGTAGACCGTTTCATCCTCCTGACGAAGCAAATGGCTGTGCCTTTGCATGTAGGCAATCGCCCATACCTTGTGATGGAGGGAATGTGCGGGGATGTTGCAGATAAATCGCCGGTTTCAAAGCCTCAGCCGTTTTCCATGCTATATACAGGACGGTTGAACCGGCGCTATGGTCTTGAATTACTCCTTCAAGCGATGAAGGAGTTGCAGGATCCTGATATTGAATTGTGGCTGTGCGGCTCCGGTGAAATGGAGGAAGAAATCCGTGCGTATGCTGCGCAGGATTCCCGTATTCGCTTTTTCGGCTTTTTACCACATGAGGAAGCGGTCCAGCTACAGAAGCAAGCAACCGTGCTTGTTAACCCCAGAACCAATCAGGGCGAATACACGAAGTACAGCTTTCCTTCCAAGACCATGGAGTATATGGCATCAGGCCGTCCAGTCATGATGTTTCGTCTGGACGGGATACCCGGAGAGTATGATCCATTCTTAACTTATATTCCAGAGGAGAGCTCTGCTTCCATTCGGGATACGGTGGAATCTCTCAGAGAATTAAGCCCATCAGAGCTGGATGCGATGGGCGCAAGAGGGAGAGAGTTTGTACTGAAGAATAAAAATCGAAATGTGCAAATGCACCGGGTCCTGGACTTCATTCATAAGGAGCAAAGCAACGCATGACAATTGTACCTCTGTTCCTGCTGACGCTCGGTGCGATCAATTGGGGATATGCATATCCGCTGGTGTTCCTGTTTGTAGCTCTGTTGCGGCAGAGAATGCTTGGCAGAGAAATCTATTTTAACTTCTTGTATGCGCCAGGCTTTTGGCTGCTGCTGTCTGCAGGCATGACATATGCCTTGATTGGAATGCGGACGATCTCGGGTGTGTACCACCATGGAATTCTGCCAGTCGTCGCATTCGCAATCGGTTGGCTCATCGCTGAGGGAAGTTCTGATAAACAAATCCGAGATGGCATTTTGGCGCTGGCAGCCGGATTTGGAACTTACGCAACCTTGAATATGTTGGTCAACATCGGAAATAACCGATACCGTTTGATTGATTTCTGGACAGGTACATATCGAGCTGCAACGGGATCCGGCGCACTCAATACGCTGCCGATCTCAGTTACCCCCTATGCGGTGAAGTTCGAGAAAAGGCTCCCGGTAAAAATCATGTTCCTTGCGTTGTTTTTTGCCACAATTCAGTACATGTTCATGCTGGGAACACGAACACAATTTGCGATCCTTCTGCTGATCGTGATTCTTGCCGCACTGCAATTTGCATACAGCGAGCAAGGCATTGCTGGAGTTTTGAAATGTATTGGAATCATGGCTGTTATCAGTCTGATTGCGTTTCTACTCTACCATTTCAATATCTTGTCCATAAGGGATTATATCCTGAGTACAAATCTGGCGGCGCGCTATGAGCGGCGGGCATCCTTAGAGAATTCGGATTCTTTCCGCTTTCAAAGCTTTTGGATCGGACTGCGTGAATTGATTCAGTACCCGATGGGCGGCCGAGCCAGTCAGATATATCGCCATAACATGTGGTTGGATGTTGGCAGAGTTTCAGGAATCATTCCATTTTGCTTGTTGCTGATTTACTCCATTAAAAACTTCGCAAATGTGACGGTGATATGGAGGAGCAAGCAAATCCTTCCGTCACTGCGATACCTTCTTCTGTTCCTGTATATCGGCGCATATGTCAATTGCTTTGTTGAGCCAATTTGGGAAGGTGCATTGAACTTCTTCCTTGCTCTGTGCGTAGTGGATGGAATGGTCAGTGCAATGATGAGGAGATTAGAGAATGACCCCAATCCAGAAGAAAGTGTTCCAGATACTTCAAATCTTCACACAGATCTGTGATCAGCTGCAGTTGAAATACTTCTTAGTATGCGGCAGTGCGCTGGGGGCGGTTAAGTATGGCGGCTTTGTCCCTTGGGATGATGATGTCGATGTCGCGTTATTCCGCAATGATTATGAACGCTTCTGCAAGGAAGCTCCAGCTTTGCTTCCGGAACAGCTCTTCCTTCAAAACTTTCAGTCAGATCCTGCATTTCCCGCAATCTACAGCAAGCTGAGGAATTCAGAAACGACCTGCATTGAGGAAAGCGTCGCGGCACTTCCAATCAACCATGGAATCAGCATAGACATTTTCCCCCTGGATGGTTACCCGAAAGATAAAAAAGAGCAGGAACGACTGGAGCGTAAGAAAGCCTGGTTTGTCAGAAAGCTATCCATTCCCTGCGTTCGTCCTGAGCGATGGAAAGAAGCAGTTGTGAATCCGCTGCGAGCTTTGGGCTTTGGTAAAAATACCGCACAAACTGCTACGGCCTATACAGCATTGATCTCTGCATGGCCGGTAGAATCTTCGAATGTCATCGCAAACCACGGGAACTGGCAAGGCCGCTTGGAATACCACAGAAAAGAAATATATGGCGATGGCAGCTACGGCATATTCGAGGGGCTTCCTGTCCGGCTTCCGGAAGACTGTGATGCGTATCTGAAGCAGAAGTATGGTGACTATCGGCAAGATCCACCGCCAGACAGGCAAAAAAGCCATCACAGATATTTAAAATTAGATACCGAGCACCCATACACGGAATACTTGGGATTTTAGGGCACACGCCCTGAAGAATATAGCAAAATCAAAAATAAAGGAAGGTCATGGAATGAAAAGAAAGACACCAGTCAAACTGATAGGCTATTTGTTATGCGTTGCACTTTTGTGTGGCCTGTTGGCCGGGTGCGGCAATGACAAAGTGCAGGAAGAACAGAATGATAATATTTCTGCAGATACGATTCCAAAAGATGTAGTCGTTCATACAGACTACGGTGATCTGCATTATCCGGATCGTTGGCAGGAGTATGTTACCATTCGCCAGGAGCAGAACGGCAACACGATTGCGGTTACCTTTGAAACCAAGAGCGGAGAAGAAACCTATGAATTGTTCAAGGTTTTAATCGGTGATGACAGCAGTGAGGTTGTCGGCAGCCTGACGGATGACACAGGAACCCAGCGAAATGTTTATCTGCATGTAGAGGAACTGCCTGCCGATTCTGGCTTGGAAGAGACAGAGCAGACCCGCTTCTACGCAATGCAGGAGGACTTAAATTATCTGATCGATAATTTAAAATAAATGTAAGGAGAAACTGACATGGCGAGAGGAACGATGAAAAGGTATCTTTCAATGTGCCTTGTTGTCGTCATGCTGCTGACAACGCTACTACCTGTTGGAGCGTATGCGGCAGATGACTCGGCAATTGAGGATACCGCCACGAACTATGAAGAACCTGTTGCTTCTGAACTCGAGGATGTCTCCATTGAACTGGAAGACCAGGAATCGGAGCAGGCGGATGAGACATCTACCGTCACTGAGATTTCAGACTATGCGACATTCCTTTCCTGCTTCAAGGTTCTGGAAGGCTATGCCCAGACCTATGCGGAAGAAAATGCCGGTGAGAATGCCAATGCGCTGATCATCAACTATATCCGTACAGGCGTGGAGCGGTACACCTCCGGCACTTGGGAAATGGTCTGCGGCAAGGAGAATACTGCCTTCACCGCCTACGTTTCCGAGCAGGATACCGCGAACAACACTTCGGCTTCTGCGCTGAAGAACATCAACAACTTCACATTGCCCAATGGCAATAAAGTTGACCTTGGCCATGTGTTTGGCGCAATGGATGTGGCCAATTACGCCAAGGTGCAAGGCATGACGGATACTGTTGTTCAGGCTCGTGCCGACATGGGCAGTTGGGCCGGTGACATTACAGATCTGATGTACTGCGCCGAAAACGTGGATATCGCTGACAAGGTGGATACCACGGAGACTGACGCCGATACGCTTGCCGCCAACATTCGCGCAAGATACCTCGGTGTAGATTACGGTACGCTCAACAGTGTGGATCACTCCTTCACCGATACGGACCTCTATGGCGATATGGATGCTTTCTATCTCACAACGGAGATGAACCGTGGCGGTGTTGCGCTGAGCACGATCATTGAGAACTACTTCACCGTAGGGCTTACAGATGCAAGCCGCGCTTCCTACTTTCTGACCAACCGCCTGGGCGGCATGGTCACCAAGGACGGTATCCGGAGCAAGGTCCTGAGTACCTATACCGGGAATACCCTGATCGGTGCGCTGGAGAGTTCCTATTCTCTGACCGATCTTTCCAACTATGAAACGCTGCGTAAAGCGTGCTGCTACGCTTTTGCAGATTATCTCTTTGACCTTGCGGGTGATCCGAACGGTACCGACCCGGTCGACCCTAATCCGGATCCCGAACCCGACCCGGAGCCGGATGATGCATACTACTCTGTGTTCTCTTCGGATACGACGACGGTCGCTCCCGGCGTGACGCAGACGATCAACTATGCGCTGACCAAGGACGACAAGCAGATCGTTTACTACATTGCGACCGCTGATATTTCCCGCGATGATGTGAGCATCCACGCCAATTATCATGCCAACGATCCGAGCCAGGGCTGGGCCATGTCCCGCGTATCCGACCAGATGACTGCGGCCCAGAAGCGCCACTCCGATCCGGCCGACACGGCGAACTATGTGGAACACTACAATGCGGTCGTCGGTGTCAATGCAGACTTCTACAACATGACCACCGGGGCCCCCAGCGGTGCTTTGGTCATGGAGGGTGTCGAATATCACGGTGTCGCCTCTGAAAACTTCTTTGCGATTCTGAAGGATGGAACCGCCATGATCGGCAGCTCCAGCGATTACGCAGCCTATAAAGACCAAATCCAAGAGGCTGTCGGCGGCAGCGTTTATCTGGTCAAGGATGGAAAGTCCGTCGTGACCAGCGCAGCAGACTATTATAACAGCCGTCATTCCCGCACCTGTGTGGGTATCACCGCTGAGGGCAAGGTTGTCTTGATGGTGCTGGACGGTCGTCAGGAACCCTTCTCCGCCGGCGGCAGTGCTGAAGAACTGGCACAGATCATGCTGGACGCAGGCTGTGTGACCGCAATCAATCTGGACGGTGGCGGTTCCACTACCTTCGTAGCGAAGCAGGAAGGCAGCAATACGCTCACGGTCGTGAACCGTCCTTCGGATGGTTATGAGCGTTCCGTTAGTTCCTCTCTGATGGTGGTCTCCACGGCCCCTGTCTCTACGGAGTTTGATCATGCCCTGATCACCTCTGCTTATGATTACTTGACGAGCGGCGCCGCAGTCCGCTTGATTGCTTCCGGTGTCAGTGTGTCCGGCAGCGCGGCGGAACTCCCTGCCGATATCACATGGAAGTCCGCGGATGAAACCATCGGTACCGTTTCTGAAGATGGTGTTTTCACCGCCGTCAAGAAGGGCAGCGTGGAAATTCAGCTCCTGTCCGGTGACACGGTGATTGGCAGCAAGACGCTTACCGTGGTCGAGCCGAATGGCCTGAAATTCTCCAAAACGAGCATCAACGCCATTTACGGAGACTCGGTACGCCTTCCTCTGGTTGCAACCTATAACGAGAATCCCGTCGCTGTGTGCGCAGGCGATATCACATTTGAACTGAGCAACAGCGCAGCGGGTACTGTGGAAGCTGCGAATAACGGCTTTGCCTTTACCGGCAGCGAGGCGTCCGGTCTGCGCAATGTGACCATCACGGCCATGATCACGCGGGACTACTCCATCAGTGCCACGATCAAGGTCGCTATGTACAGTGCGAATCAGGCGATTTTCGACTTTGACAACGCCACAAGCGGCGACAGAACCTTCGCATGGACAAGAGATGTCTCCAATGCGGAATATCTTCCCGGAGGAGATGGCGAGACAGACCGCTATCATGTGATCGATCCCAGCCAGCCCATGAATGTCACCTATGTCTTCGGACTGGATATGATGACGATTAAGGTGCCTGAAAAACTGGAGCCTCTTCTGTCCATGGTTGCTGGCGGCGATATTTCCGGCATTACAGCTTGGGATCTGCTGCTCCAGCTGGCGGAGCGCGTCAGTTCGAAGACCGAGGTAACGGTGAAGTTCCAGTTTGACCAGAATGTCACTGTGGACATTTCCAACCTGACGGTGTCGAATGATTATTTCCGCCTGACATCCGCATCTTTGGACGAAAACAATCTGCTTACTGTGAAGTGCAACTTTATCAAGCAGAGCCAGGCCATCGATCCCGATACGGCCAACCCCATCTGTATCCTCAGCGGCGTGCAGCTGTCCGCTAAGGGCGGCGCACAGTGGGATGATAATCAGTGCCTGAGCATTGAGAACTCCGGTTCGGTTGGCTACGACATCTATCTGGGCGCAAACGCGCTCTACAACATGGCGAAGCAGACCTCCTTCCAGGAGCAGTATGGGATCTATCCCTATGAGGAGCCGGAGAATACCACGCATCCCTGCGGCGGCCATTTCTACTGCGAATCGTATCAGGAGTTCACGGACCGCTTCATCCTGGACAACGGTTCCTGGTCCGGCTGGAAAACGGTCAACGGTACATCCTACTACTTCGTCGAGAACAACGCCTTGAAGGGAATCCACAAGGTTCCTGGCCTCAACGATGAGAGCAACGAGTATTTCTACCAGTTCAATGAGACGACCGGTGCTTGCGAGGGCAAGGTCACTGGACTGATTGAAGTCGACGGCGCATGGTACTACGCCATCAACGGTGTGGCCAAGTCTGGTTGGTGGAACCTGACGGATGCAGATGGCAACAACAGCTATTACTACTTTGACACCGAGACTTTCCAGGGGCTGAATGGTGAAAACAGCAGCTTCTTCCCCAATGTGACCTATCAATTTGAAAACGGCAAACTGGTGAAGGGTGCATGGTTGGCCACTGACCATGGTAAGCGCTACTATTATGGCCCCGGCTTTGTTCAGGGCAAGTGGTACACCATTGAAGGCAATCTGTATTTCTTCAATCAGGACGGTTATCGTTATGAGGGCCTCCGGTATGTAAAACTGCGCGATAACCATGATGACCCGATTTATTGGTACGACTTTGGAGAAGACGGTATCTGCCATGGCGTATATCAGCACACGGGACTCTTCTACCTCAATGGAAATACTTATTATACCATCAACGGCATGGTCTGCAATGGCCTGTATCTGGCGGAAGACGGATACTACTATTATTTCGGAAGCGTAGACTACACGGCAGTGAAAAACACCCGTCATTGGGTTTCCTACCCCAATGATACTGGCTTTGCACCGGCATTCTACAGCTTTGATGAAGATGGCCGCATGATCATTGATACGCCCGATCCTTCAAAGGATGGCATCGTAAATGAAGACGGCGAACTGTATTACTATGTCAACGGCGTTCGCTTCTACGCTGGCCTGATTCAGATTGACGGCGATTACTACTATGTAAATAGTTCCTGCAAGGTAGTCACCAACCAACGCTACTGGGTGTCCAAAACCAATGACCTGTTGCCTGCTGGTTTCTACAACTTCGATGTAGACGGCAAAATGACAGATGCGCCCATTCCGACACCTGACCCCGATCCGGATCCCAATCCTGATCCCGAGGTGAAGAACGGCATCGTCAACGAGGATGGCGAACTGTATTACTATGTCAATGGTGTCAAGACCTACGCTGGCCTGATTCAGATCGACGGCGATTATTACTATGTGAACAGCTACTGCAAGGTTATCACCAATCAGCGCTACTGGGTGTCTAAGACCAATGATCTGCTCCCCGCTGCATTCTACAACTTTGACGCGGAAGGCAAGATGACGGATGCGCCTATTCCGACGCCCGACCCCGATCCGGATCCTGATCCCGAGGTGAAGAACGGCATCGTCAGTGAGGACGGCGAGTTGTATTACTATGTGGACGGCGTCAAGACCTATGCTGGCCTGATCCAGATTGACGGCGATTACTACTATGTGAACAGCTACTGCAAGGTTATCACCAATCAGCGTTACTGGGTATCTAAGACCAACAACCTGCTGCCTGCCACATTCTACACCTTTGGTGCAGACGGCAAGATGGTGAGATGACCGAATAAGCCATGGGGTATGGCGCTAAAAGCGCCATACCCCATGGAAGATACGATTACGAAAAGGAGTACGCTTTGCTTGATCTTGTATTTATCTGGCTGAAAGAGCATTCCCTGATCGTGCTCTTACTGCTGGGAACTATTTTCAATGTATTCTGGCTGTACAGGATGCGGCGGCAACTCCAAATGAAATGGTATGCCGTACTGATCCTTTCGGTATTGCATACTGCTATCGGCGTATGCAGTGTGAAAGTCTTTGCTTTTCTGGAAAGCGGCGACATAGGCAACATGAGTCTGTTTGGCGGTGTGTTTTTTATGCCGGCAGCCTACTGGCTGGGGGCCAAGCTTACCAAGCGACCTTACTGGAAAGCGTGCGATGTGTTTACTCCGTGTATGCTTTTTACACTGATGTGTGCTCGGGTCAACTGCATCGTCGCTGGATGCTGCTCCGGCTTAGTTATACCGGGAACGCATTTTCACTTTCCAACAAGGGAACTCGAGATTCTCTATTACATTGTGATGCTGATTCTGCTCATTCCCAGAGCAAAAAAGAGCAAGAACCCCGGCAGTATTTACCCACTTTATATGGCATCCTACGGAGCGTTCCGCTTCATTGATGAATTCTTCCGGACGTCCTCTACAGGGATGCTGTTCCACCTTTCTCATGTCTGGGCAGCCATCGCATTTGCGGCGGGACTCAGCATTTACATAGAAATAAACGCCAGAAATCATCAAAGAAAGAAGGTAATAAAGAAATGAAAAGCACATTGAAGCGATTCCTTTCGCTTGTGCTCTGCATGTGTATGGTCATGGCACTGTTACCCAATGTGACCATTACTGCGTTTGCGGCAACCAGTGGTACAGTGACAGGCTTAGCCGACGAGAACATTGGATTGAGTTTTACGGGCGACGCAGATGATGCATGGTCGGCCAATGGTACGAGCATTATCGGCGCAGCTACCAGCACAGGTGGAACATGCAGCGATACATCCTATAAATCCACACTGACAATTACAAATAAGAAGTCGACAACAGCGACCCTTTCCTTTGACTACTCTATTGAGCAGAACAGCGGAAAAATTCAGGTGGATGGTACAGAGGTTTCTTCGGGTGCCAGTTTTACCAAGGAACTGGCGGCAAACGAGACCGTTAAAGTATACATCCAGTCTGGCAGCACCAGTGCTGCCACGAAGATCACCCTTACTAACGTGGTTCTGGTAAGCGATGTTAATGCAACTGCGACTTTCATGCCTGCTGAAAACGGTTCTTATACAGTAGACGGAAAACTCATTACCGAGGAATACAGCAACACGCAAAGCTCTATGACTGCCTATCAGGTAGTAGCAACCCCGGCAGATGGCTATCAGTTCATGGGCTGGTATGATATTTCTAACGAGAAATATATCAGCACGTCTGCAAAGGCTGCACTGAACATTGAAAGCGACAGCACTATTACTGCACGGTTCGCAAGTAAAGAGGCAGCCCTCTTTGAAACCGGAGGCCAGCGGTTTGACGATCTTGGTGATGCAGTTTCCTATGCACAGGCAAACAGCCAGTCCAAGATCACCTTGGCTACTGATGGATCCATCAGCGGTGCCTATATTATTCCGGCTGGAATTACACTTCTGATTCCGTTTGATGCGGCAGGGACGCTGTACACGGATGCGCCTGCGGCAATCCGCACGGCTCCGGCCTCCAAACCCTTCCGGACGCTGACGATGAGCGAGGGCGCTTCTATTACCGTCAATGGTGCCATCAGCCTGGGCGGCAGATATTATGCTGCTGGCGGTGGTGAGCAGGGACGTCCCGTTGGTGATTATGGATACATCAAAATGGCGGATAACAGCTCCATCACGGTAAAGAACGGCGGAAATCTGTACGCTTGGGGCTTTATCTCCGGCAGCGGTTCTATTCTGGCGGAATCCGGCGCTACGGTGTATGAATTCTATCAGATTGCAGACTTCCGTGGCGGTAGCGCATCTTCCAATATGGGCAACAAGGTGTTCCCATTTTCGCAGTACTTCGTACAAAACATCGAAGTTCCCTTGACGCTGAATGCTGGCGCTAACGAGAAAGTTTACAGCGGCGTTTATGCAATGAGCACCACATATACTACTGCTATTAATTTCATTGGCGACACCGGTATGTTCAAAGTGGAATCCGGTAGCTTTACTAAGGATTACGATGAAAAGGCAGATCGTCTTGTATTCACAGTAAACGGCGAAGCGGCATTGAACACATTGTCGCTAAAGCTTGCTGGCATGAGCGTTAACTCTGCAAGCTACGTGCTGCCCATCACCAACAACATTACTATCAATATCCAGTCTGGAAATGTGACGATCAATCAGGATGCGGCTCTGCTGGCGGGCGTTCAGGTCAATATTGCCGAGGGCGCTGGCCTGACGGTTGCAAGCGGAAAGAATATCTATTTCTATGACAGCGATGAGTGGAACTCCGACAACTTTGTCTGGGGCCCCTGCAAGTTTAAGTCCGTGGCCTATGCGCCGGGTAAGGCATACAACCGCTCCAATAAAGACTTGGTTGATGCGAAGATGGATGTGAACGGCAGCGTAACGGCTATTGGCGCCATCTACACCACCGCAGGCGGCGCGGACATCTGCTCCAGCGGCGGCACCGGCAAGTACATTCAGCAGGGCGTACCCGGCACGGCGACCGCAACCTATCAGTATAATGCAAATGGCAATAGTGCGGTGACCATCCCCATCACCGCCGCCAAGCTGCACAATGCTGACGGCTCTTACACGGAAACTGCGGCCGCAAGCGCTGGCGATATCATCAACTATGTCAACGGCGTTTGGGGCGGCGAAGAGCCCACGGAGCTGACGGTTACCTTTGAAGCCAACGGAAGTACAGAATACCCGGTCGAAGGCACGATGGCCCCGCAGACTGTGACCGCAAAGAAGGATACGGCGCTGAATGCAAACACCTTCACTCGTGAGGGCTACAACTTCCTGAACTGGAATACGAAGGCCGACGGCACTGGCGACTCTTATGCGGGTGGTGCAACCGTTAATCTGACCGAGGACACCACTCTCTATGCCCAGTGGGAGGACAACCATTCTCTCACCAAAGTGATCAACAAGAAGGACGCCACCTGCACCGAGGATGGCTACACCGGCGATACGGTCTGTGCCATCTGCGGCAAGGAAATCACCAAGGGCGAAACTATTCAGGCTAAGGGCCATACCGAGGTCATTGACGCAAGGGTCGAGCCGACCTGCACCAAATCCGGCAAGACTGAGGGTAAGCACTGCTCCGTCTGCAACGAGATTCTTGTTGCACAGACTGAGATCCCCGCGACCGGCCACACTGAGAAGAACGTTGCGGGCAAGCCTGCAACCTGTACCGAAACGGGGCTGACGGATGGCATTAGCTGCTCTGCCTGCGGAACGGTGATTAAAGCGCAGGAAGAGATTCCCGCCAAGGGTCACATCTGGGATGAGGGCAAGATCACGACCGCTCCTACCTGTGAAAACGCCGGCGTTAGGACCTACACTTGCACGGTTTGCAAAGAGACCAAGACCGAAGCAATCGACGCGACCGGGCACACCCCTGTCGATGTCGCTGAGCAGCCCGCTACCTGCACCGAGGCTGGACATAAAGCTGGTACGAAGTGCTCCGTCTGCGGTGCAACCATCTCCGGTATGGAAGAGATCCCCGCGACGGGCCACACGGAAGTGATCGACGAGGCAGTTGCCCCGACCTGCACGGAACCCGGCAAGACCGAGGGTAAGCACTGCTCCGTCTGCAATACTGTACTCGTTGCACAGGAAGCAATCCCCGCCAAGGGTCATACCGAGGTCGTTGATCCGGCAGTTGAGCCGACCTGCACGATGCCCGGCAAGACTGAGGGCAAGCACTGCTCTGTGTGCAATGAAGTCCTCGTTGCACAGACTGAGATTCCTGCCAAGGGCCATACCGAAGTGATTGACGCGGCAAAGGCCCCGACCTGCACCGAGCCTGGCCTGACCGAGGGTTCGCACTGCTCTGCTTGTAACGAAGTTATCAAGAAGCAGGAAGTAATCCCGGCTGCCGGCCACAAGCCAGAGGTTCGCAATGCGGTCGAAGCAACGCTTACGACACCCGGTTACACCGGCGACACCTATTGCTCTGTCTGCAATGAGCTGCTGAAAAAGGGTGAGGAAACCCCCAAGACCGGCGCACATATCACTTGGGTGATCGATGGCAAGGTCGCAGCAGAGGAAGATTATCTGAAGGGCACCATGCCTTCCTTCAAGGGCAGCACGGATAAGGCTCCTGACGAGAACTATCGCTACACCTTCGTCGGTTGGAACCCGGAGGTCGTGGTCGCTGAAGAGGATGCTACTTATACGGCGCAGTACTCTGCAACCGCCCGTGTGTTCTACACCATTACCTTCAATGCCAATGGCGGTGTGGGCGAGATGACAGCTCAGACCTTTGAGGTCGGTGTGGACACCGCTTTGAACGCCAACACCTTCACCCGCGAGAACTACAAGTTCACCGGCTGGAACACCGCCGCCGATGGCAGCGGAGCCACCTATGCCGATGAGGGCGCAATTCTTGAACTGACTGGAGATATGACGCTGTATGCACAGTGGCAGTTCTGGAACGGCTGGTCTACGGATGTAAGCGGCAAGCAGTACTACAAGGACGGCGAACTGCAGAAGACCGGCTGGACGGTCATTGACGGCAATACCTACTATCTGGACACCGACACCGGATATGCGGCTACTGGAATCACGACGCTGATCCCCGAGGGAGCAACGGAAGAAGCACGCTGCGTCTTTGACGCGGAAGGCGTATTCCAGAGCGACATTACCGGCGTTTACAGCGTCGGAGAGGACACCTATTGGCTCAACAGCGGCATCATCGAAGAGGAAGCCGGTCTGAAGCGCGTTGTCAAGGAGGACGGCGAGGTCAACTATTATTACTTCGCGGTTCAGAAGAATTTGGAGGAGCGTGAGGGCCTGACCCTCTCGGCTGCAGTAAAGAGTACTGTGCTGAACGGCAAGGATTGCTGGCTCCATAAGACCAATGACCTTGCGCTTCCGGAGTGGGGCTACTACTTCGATGAGAACGGCATCATTCTGCATGACGAGGACACCAACAAGAACGGGATCCTGAAGGATGGCGAAGACCTCTTCTACTATGTTGACGGCATCAAGGCTCCTGCAGGCATGATCAAGATCGGTGACGATTACTACTATGCCAACAGCAAGGGCCAGCTGATCGTGAACCAGACCTACTACTGCTCCAGAATGAACGGTCTGATGGAGGAAGGAACCTATGCCTTTGACGCAGAGGGCAAGCTCATTCAGGGTGCAACGGACAAGAATGGCATCGTAAAGGACGATGACGGCGTGCTTCGTTACTATGTCAACGGCAAGGTAACCTATGTCGGCCTGATTGAAATTGACGGTGACTTCTACTATGTCCGCAGCAACGGTGAGGTCGTGACCGATTGCGTGTACTGGATCACCTGGACGCATGGCCTGAAGGAAGCCGGTTACTACACGTTCGATGAAAGCGGAAAGCTGACCGGCACTCCGAAGAATGGTATTGTCGAGGAAGATGGCGTTCTGCATTACTACGTCAATGGAAAACTGACCTATGCGGGCCTCATCAAAATTGGCGATGATTACTACTATGTGAATTCCAAGTGTGAAGTGGTACACGATTGCGATTACTACATTTCCTGGACACATGATTTGCTGCCGCAGGGCAAATATCACTTCGATGCAGATGGCAAGCTGACAGGTAGCGTCGCGCCTCTGAAGAACGGAATCTATGAGGAAGATGGAAGCCTGTACTTCTATCGGAACGGCGAACGTACTTATGCCGGTCTGCTCCAGATCGATGGCGACTACTACTATGTGCGTTCCACTTGTGAGGTTGTCCATGACCGCAGCTACTATGTGTACTGGACACACGGCCTGATGCCGGAGGGATATTACAACTTTGACAGTGCTGGACGGATGATTCTGGACAGCGAAACCGAGTAAATACACTGGAACCGCCGGGGCGCACCTTGGCGCCTCGGCGGTTCCCTTTTATCACACAACATCGGAGATGAGAAAAATGAAAGTGCTGTTTGTCAATTTGGTATATGGGGCCGGAAGCACTGGAAAAATCATCGCTGATATCATGAATCTGCTGAAAAAGTATGGCAATGATGTAAAGGCTTTATATGGAACGGGAGCATGCTCCGACAATGCGGATGCAGTGAAAGTGTCCGGAGATCTCGGCTTTTACTTTCACAACGCAGTATCACGATTTACAGACCATGCGGGGTTATATTCCTGGGCGGCGACCAGAAAGATGATTCGAGAGATCAGAGCGTTTCAGCCTGATCTGATCCATCTGCACACGCTGCACGGCTTCTATGTGAATTACGAGATGCTGTTCCGTTTTTTGAAGGAATCGAATATCCCCGTCGTTTGGACTTTGCATGATTGCTGGACTTTTACCGGACATTGCACGCATTTCTCGCAAGTCAAGTGTATGCAATGGCAGACGGAGTGCCGGGACTGCAAATTGCTGTACCGGTATCCGCAATGCTATTGGAAGGGCGATGTAAGGCGCAATTTCCTTCGCAAAAAGAATGCCTTTACCGGTGCAAAAAATCTGACCATTACAACGCCCTCGCAGTGGCTTGCGGACCAGGTTTCACAGTCGTTTCTACAGAATTATCCGAGAACCGTTATCCCCAACGGAATCGACCGCACGGTTTTTTACCCACAGACCAGCAGCTTGCGTGAGAAGTATCATCTGGAAGATAAGAAAATTGTCCTTGGAGTAGCCAATGCATGGAATGCACGAAAGGGATTGCCAGACCTGCTGACACTTGCTGGCCGACTCGGCTCTGACTATCAGGTGGTTTTGATTGGCCTAATCGAAAAACAACTGCCGGATATTCCTTCCGATGTGCTTGGGCTTTTACGCACGGCAAACCAAGCAGAACTGGCGCAGTGGTACTCCGCTGCAGATGTGTTTGTGAACCCTACCTATGAGGAAACCTTTGGCCTGACTACGGTAGAGGCCCAGGCGTGCGGAACGCCAGTGGTGGTATATGAGACAGACGGTTGTCCTGAAACGGTAGCACCGGGAAATGGACGCTTGGTTCCGAAGGGCAATATACAGGCATTGGAAAATGCCGTGAGAGACGTGGCAGACAGCAACTGGCGTGCAGATCCTAAAAAAATGGCGCGTTTTGATAAAGACACAGTGTATCAGGGCTATGTCGAACTCTATGAAAATGTTTTGTCTACTTTGGGAAAGGGGCGTGTGATAGCTACATGAGAATTCTTTTTTGCAGTAATTACTTTACGCATCATCAAATTCCCCTATCCGATGCCCTCTATGCATTGACAAATCACAACTACTGCTTCGTGGCGCATAAAGAGATGGATGTAGAGCGAAAGAACCTCGGATGGGGAAATGATTTGGCGCGTCCGTATACCTGTTCGGCGGCAGATCAGGAGGTCCGGAAGCAGTTAAATGATCTGGATGTTTTGATAGCAGGTTCCTTTCCGGAGCGTCAGATAAAGGAATATTGCAAAAAGGCTAAATTGTTTTTCCGATATTCCGAGCGAATCTTAAAAACAGGAAATTCGCTTCTCAAATATCCAAAACGGTTTTTCCACTGGCACGCTTGCAATCCGCCGTGGCGAAAGGCGTATATGCTCTGTGCCAGCGCCTATACCGCGGGGGATTATGCCAAATTCGGCCTTTTTCATGATCGGTGCTACAAATGGGGTTACTTTCCGGAGACAATACGATATCCCAGCATTGATGACTTGATTGACCGAAAAGCAAAAGCAACCATTTTGTGGTGCGGACGCTTCTTGGGTTGGAAGCATCCGGACGATGTGATTGAGGTTGCAAAGAGACTCCGTGATGCAGGATGCTGCTTCAAAATTGAGATGATCGGTACTGGTGAGATGGAGCAGCAGCTTAAGCAGCAGGCTGCAGAAGCAGGACTGCTGGAGAGAAATATACGATTCCTCGGTGCCATGTCTCCGGAAGCCGTGCGCCGTCAAATGGAGAGCGCAAGTATCTGCTTATTCACAAGTGACCGCCAAGAAGGTTGGGGCGCTGTGTTAAATGAGGCAATGAACAGCGGCTGTGCGGTGGTTGCCAGCGACGCAGCCGGGGCAACCCCTTACCTTGTAAATGACGGCGTGAATGGAAGCGTTTATCACTCCGGCAATATTCAGGAGCTTTATGAAAAGGTACGACGTCTTCTTGAAAATACGACTATGCAGTATAGCTTTGGAAAAGCGGCGTACCAGACGATTACAGAATTGTGGAATGCGGAAGTTGCTGCAAAGCGATTTTTACAGCTATCGCAGGCCCTTTTGAGCGGTACAGATGCTTCTGGCTTGTTTGCGAACGGTCCATGCAGCCCTGCAAAGCCGCTGCGGGAGGACTGGTATCAAAGATGAAGTTAAAGACTATCAAAAAGCGAATTGTGATTTACCTTGTCAATCATACTTTGGCTGGAACCAGGTTCTTCTCTGAAAAAAGGAATCTTCTCCGTTCCATCGGCTATGAAATCGGAGAGAATACCAAAATTGTCGGGCCAATTTATAATACAGGGACGCTCCGCATTGGCGCAAATTGTTGGATCGGATGCAACCTCACTGTCCATGGGAACGGGACAGTAACGATTGGAGATAACTGCGATATTGCTCCGGGTGTTACCTTCCTGACAGGGGGACATCAGATGGGCAACCATAGCAGACGGGCTGGGAAAGGCGAATCCTATCATATTACGGTAGGCAGCGGCGTGTGGATCGGTGGTCGAGTTACCATCCTATTGAATACGAGTATTGGAGATGGAAGCATGATTGCGGCCTGTGCCTGTGTTTCTAAAGATGTGCCGGCGGATACGATGGTGGCCGGTGTCCCCGCTAAAGTGGTGAAGGAGTTTGAAGATTTTGCTGCAGTCGCTCAGAAAGAATAAGGTCGTTAAAAATGCAGGATGGATCATCGGTGGCAAAGTGGCGAACAAGCTGCTGGCCTTTGTCGTTGGTATTTTTGCGGCGCGCTATCTTGGCCCAAGCAATTACGGCCTGATCAATTACGCGGCGGCATATGCGACATTCTTTGCCTCGCTATGTACGCTTGGCATCAACAGTGTGATCGTCAAGAACTTTGTGGATCATCCAGATCAGCAGGGCGAAACAATTGGAACGACCCTGCTGCTGCGGGCAATCTCAAGTCTGCTGTCTGCATTGGCAATCATCGGTATTGTCAGTGTCGTGGATAGAGGGGAACGTCTTACTGTTGTGGTTGTGGCCCTCTATAGTATTGGCCTCATTTTTCAGGTGTTTGATACCCTCAACTACTGGTTTCAGGCCAGGCTCCAGTCCAAGTATTCCGCCATTGCCGAACTTGTCTCGTATGCGGCAATGTCTGTGTACAAAATTATTTTGCTTGCGCTTGGGAAAAGTGTGGAATGGTTCGCCGTTGCAAGCGCATTGGATTACATCGTACTTGCGGTGTTTTTGCTGATCGCTTATTTCAAAAATGGCGGAACAAGATTCCGCTACTCTCTGAAAAAAGCAAAGGAGCTTCTGCAAAGCAGCGGCAGCTTTATCATAGCCGGACTGATGGTCTCCATCTATGCCTGTACAGACAAGCTGATGCTCAAGCAGATGCTTGGCGCAGATGCCGTTGGACATTATTCCCTTGCTTCGACGGTCAGTGTTTCATGGGCCTTTATTCTCTCGGCAATCATTGATTCCCTTTATCCGGAGATTGTGCAGAGTTTTCAGAAGGACCGCCTGCGCTATGAGCGGAAGAACCGGCAACTCTACGCAATTGTTTTTTATGTGTCCCTGTTCGTATCCGCAATGATCTGCCTTGTCGCAAAGCCATTTATTCTGATTCTCTATGGAGAAACCTATTTGCCGGCAGTTGGACCGTTGCGCATCGTGGTTTGGTACACGGCGTTTTCCTATCTCGGTGTTGCCAGAAACGCATGGATGGTATGTGAAAACAGACAGAAATATCTGAAATACCTGTATGTCAGTGCGGCTGCACTTAATGTTGTGCTGAACCTTGCGCTGATACCGTCGTGGGGAGCGTCCGGGGCTGCTGCGGCCTCGCTGATTACACAGGCTTCGACAACGATCCTGCTTCCAGCGCTGATTCGTCCCCTGCGTCCAAACACAAAGTTAATGCTGGATGCCGTACTTATGCGCGGCGTACTGCCTGAAAAACAAAGAAATCATACAAAGGAGTAAGACCAGATGATATCGTTCAAAGATAAAATACTGCTCATTACCGGTGGGACAGGCTCCTTTGGCAACGCTGTGCTGCGCCGCTTCCTGACCACCGATATTGCAGAGATTCGCATCCTCTCGCGGGATGAGAAGAAGCAGGATGATATGCGGCATACCTATCAGGAGCTGTATCCGCAGCACGCAGAAAAGATCAAATTCTACATAGGCGATGTACGGGATTACAATTCCATTCTGAATGCGTTCCGCGGTGTGGACTATGTATTTCATGCCGCTGCCTTGAAGCAGGTGCCCTCTTGCGAGTTCTATCCCATGGAGGCAGTCAAAACCAATGTGGCCGGTTCCGACAATGTGATCTCCGCCTGTGTGGCTAACCATGTGAAGAAGGCCATCTTTCTGTCCACTGACAAGGCGGCGTATCCCATCAACGC
>ERZ1027188.216-NODE-216-length-25698-cov-6.042390_pt1 | contig 25698 bp, 30 predicted proteins | sample MGYA00519273_ERZ1027188 | MGnify/ENA primary metagenome ERZ1027188 (study PRJEB26926, sample SAMN06164623) | human gut metagenome | biome: ENVO:00009003; feature: ENVO:2100002; material: ENVO:00002003 | host: Homo sapiens | place: USA | collected 2012 ... | reverse complement strand
GTTTTCCTGTCACCGACCAAATCCAGTTCCAGTTCGTCATAACTCATAAGCTCCCGCAGTTCCGCAATATCAAAGGGTGCGAGTCTTGCACCACAACTGATCAGAATAGATTTTGCTGTCTTTCCTGCGGCAAGTTTATATTTCTTATACTGCCTTACCGCAAAATGGTTTGGGTTCTTCTGCTCCAGCTCCTCAAACAACAGGTCAACCGCATTTTTGAAATTTTCATCATCCTCCCTAGCTTCGCTGGCATCCACCAGATCAATCAGCATGGAAAAATTCTGTTCTTCCTCCGGTGCTTCGTACCAGATATATGCGATCAGTGCCGTGTAATAGAGCTTTTCGGCTTTTACCCAGAAATCCTCAGAGGCTTGCTGTCCTTCCCCTTTGGTATTTACAATGATTGTGTTTACGAGTTTCAGAATGTCCTTTTCGCTCCGGATGTAAGCGAAAGGGTTGTAATGCATTGATTTTGCAAAGTTAATGGTATTAAGCACCTTAATCCGGTAATCATTCTTAGACAGCATCCTGCCGCATTCGACCAAAATGGTTCCCTTCGGGTCTGTGACCACATAGGAACTGTGCATCTGCATAAGGTTCGGCTTTACAAAAAAGCGAGTCTTGCCGGAACCTGATCCGCCGATCACAAGAATGTTTTTATTCCTTGCATACTTCGGCTGCTTTGGTCTGCCGGACATCATAAGACGCTCCGTTGCCGTTAAAAGCACGTTGTTTTCAAATACCGGATCGACATAAGGCTCTATGTCTTTGGCAGTTCCCCACCTTGCCGAACCATATTCTACTCCCTGCCGGAATTTCTTTGCATTTTTCGCTTTATAATATACTACCATACGAAATCCTATCCCGCATCCCACGCCAACCAGTAAATCCCCCGGCATAAAACTAGGAAACGGGTTTACAAACGCACCTCCCATCCCATTGATCGTGTCCAACACCTTCTGTAATGTGTTATCTCCTGCCTGCTGTCCATACAGCCATGAAACCTTATTCAGAACATACCCGAAGATCACATAGGGAGCGCATTTCAGGGCAAGCTGCTTTTTATTTACCCCTTTTGTTTTTTCTTTGAGAGTTTTCGGAATTGACTGCAAATCTTTCACAATCCCGTCAATGACCTTGCTTATAAGCTCTGTCCCCTGTCCTTATTTTTCTCTCTGCTGCGCTCCTTATTTTTATTCTGTGCAACAATCTTCTGAAGTCCTTTCAGTTTCTGTCTGAGTGACGGACGCTGCTGTTTTTTCTCATTAACTTTTACAAATTCCTTGAATGCCTGTGCAATCACATCGGCATCTTTGCCCTTGAAAAATACAAGATACCTGGGTGGTTCCGTGGTCTTATCCCTTTTTACTGCGAAATCGACATTGTATTTCCTTGCGACACGCTCAAAGGATTTTATATTGCTATCCATAACCTCAATGGACTTTGCACCCTCTCCCTGACCGACCAGCTTTTTTACCGGAATTTTCCCATGCGAAGGCTCCTTATGCTTCTGATGCTCCAGATACATCTTCATCGCCTTCTGGAGAACACTTGCGGTCAGTTTGGATGTCTTGATTGCAAGGGCAATCGTCTTTCTGGTTACTTCTTCCTGCAACGGTTATCACTCCTTTCGATTTTCTGCCGCAGTCAGGGTGGGCGCACCCGCCAGATCAGCCACATTCTCATAGGCTCTCGTCCGGCGAACAGGAATAGTCCGGCAGGCCGGATTTCGGCTTGCCCCAATCCGGCTGCGCCATATCGTGCGCCACAAGGGATGTGTAGTAGTTGCTGATGGTGCTGGGGGCATTGAACAGCATAGCCCGTAAATACTGCTTGATGTTGCGGACTTTCGTAGTGTTCTCCCGCAGGCAGTCAAAGACAAAGCGGATATGTTCACTGTTCAGCTTCATAAACTTGGACTTCACCAGCTCGGCGGGGTAATCATCCCCGGCAATACGGATGGTCTTGCGGGAAGTGCAGACGGTTTCCAGCATCAGGTCAACGATCTCGTCAAGCTGCTCCCGGTCAATGTGGCTATCCTGAATGAGATAGTCATACTCGATATTCTCCATAAGGATTTCCCGATAAATCTGTACTGCCGCATCCTTTCCTGTTCCTTTCCGTTCCGGCGGTGCAGCCGCCGCCTCGTTCCTCGCAGGGGCAGGGGTCAGGGATGGGAAAGGAATGGAATCGGTACTTTGTCTATCTGTATTTAATTTTTCTTTTCTTGGTAAGTTAGTTCTTTGTATCTCTTTATTTAATTGCGTTGGATTTCCCGACACCGGATTATCCGATGTCGGGTTATCCGATGTTGGATTTTCCAACACCGGGTTTTCCAATACCGGCTTATCCAACACCGGCTGCTCGTAAATGGTATAGACCATATCGGCCATTTTGCCCTTTGCGTCACGGCCCTGCTCCCGTCTGATATATCCGGCCCGTTCCAGCTCCCACACCGCTGTCCTGATGGCGTCAATGCTTTCCCGGTTGATAAGGGACAGGCCCTTTAGGGTGTAGTCCCAATCCTCCGGCAAGGACAGCATTTGTGACAGCAGGCCCTTGGCTTTCAGGGACAGGGCTTTGTTCCGCAGGTGGTGGTTGGACATCACCGTATAGCCTTTGTTCTTCTCCACACGGAATACTGCCATATCGTCGTCAGCTCCTTTCACTGTGAATTTGACCGCAGCAAGGGCGGTCAGCTTGCCCGGCTGATAGGGACACTCTGCATACACGCAGTATTGATATTTCCAATCCGGGCGATAGAAGCGGCAACTACCGCAATCCTCCGGCGCGTTCGCCCCGCCGCCGTCGTAATGATCGAAACCGGGCTTTTCCTGCATCAGCCGTTCAAAGGCCCGGTCTTGGCCGGAAGTAAAGTACATAGCGTCGCCTCCTTTCTGCTTTTGGGCATGAAAAATGGGCGTCCATTTCGGAACGCCCATAGGTACGATATGGAATTTTGGTATGTGAAATAGCTTGTCCTATCTGTAATTTAGGTAGGTTGTCCTTTTACAAACGTAGCATGAAAAAACTCGTACAACAAAAAATCCTGTATTTTCAAGGGTTTTCAGCCACGTTGTTCTTGCACAGTCGTACCATCCGCCGCCAAGTCCTCGGTCAGATCGGCGATCAGGTCGCCTTTGACCGCCATGGACGCCGCATTCCACGGGAAGCCGGCGGCCGCGGCGGGATAGATACCGGCGGTGTGATCCACAAAGTAGGCGTCGAAGCCGGCGGTCTTGATGTCCTTCTCCGACAGATTGCAGGTCAGCTGGTGGACGATGGTGCCGATCATCTCCAGATGCCCCAGCTCCTCCGTGCCGATGTCCGTGAGCAAGCCCTTCAGCTCCGGGTATGGCATGGAGTAGCGCTGACTCAGATAGCGCAGGGACGCGCCCAGCTCCCCGTCCGGCCCCCCGTACTGGGAAATGATCAGCGCCGCCAGTCTGGGGTTGGCGTTTTTGATCTTCACCGGGTATTGCAGCTTCTTTTCATACACAAACATCAGTCGTTCCCTCCTTTGTCCCAGGGCCACGGGTCATCCAGCCAGCGGAAGCCGCCCTCGGTAATAGCCGTCTTGCACAGCGGGCCGTTGGCCTCCTCGTACCGCGCACGCCCCTCCCGGCCCAGCCGGATGTAGCCCCAGTACAGCTCCTGCGCCTGCTTGTCGTTGGGATGGGTGGTCAGGTACAGCCCCAGCTCGTCAATGGCAAAGTCCAGTGCCATCAGCTCCAGCAGCGCCTCATTTACCTTGGGAAACCGGGAGCGCAGCTCCTTGCAGAACGGCAGATCCAGGCCGGGGAACAACGTGCCCTGCAGCAGCGCCTCCCGGTCCTCGTAGCGCTGGGCGTCCTCGCGCTGCATGGCGATATAGGGAAAGACCATGTTGCCGCAGCCCTTCGGCAGACATCCGTCCATCTCGCGGCAGACCGCGTCTCTGCGGGCCGCCATCTCCCGGGACGCACCGTCCTGTGCTGCCGCCGAAGCGGCAGTTCTCTCCATATACAAGAGAAATTCCTCCTTTGAAGCGGTGATATCGGTGAGCCGGAAACGGCTCACCTCATTCTATGCGCCGGCGGCGGGGCAGGCGCCTGACGGGAGGGCGGAAAAATTTCCGGAAACTTTTGCGAAAGCAGGAGATTTACGCCGCAGAGTGTGGTACAATGGTGCGGACATCACAGACAGCCCGTTCCTCCCACAAGGAGGAGGGCTGTCAAATACAGGCAAGGAGAAACTGCCATGAAGGTCGTGCTGCAACATCTGACCAAGAGATTCCCCAACCGCAACAAAAAAGCGGGCGGCGACGTCGTCGCCGTCCATGACTTCACCTTTGAGATCCCCGACGGGAAGCTCATCGGTCTGCTGGGCCCCTCCGGCTGCGGCAAGAGCACGGCGCTGAACCTGATCAGCGGCCTGCTGGAGCCGTCGGAGGGCCAGATCTTCTTCGGCGAGGACGATGTGACCCATCTGCCGCCGGAGAATCGCGGCGTGGGGCTGGTGTTCCAGAACTACGCACTGTACCCCCACCTGACGGTACGGCAGAACATCATGTTCCCGCTGGAAAACCTGCGGGGCGCGGATAAGCTGACAAAGGCGGAGATGGCGGAGCGGACGCTGGAGGCGGCAAAGCTGGTGCAGCTGGAGGGTCTGATGGACCGCAAGCCCAGCGAGCTGTCCGGCGGCCAGCAGCAGCGCGTGGCCATCGCCCGCGCACTGGTAAAGCGCCCCCGCGTACTGCTTTTGGATGAGCCGCTGTCCAATCTGGACGCACGGCTGCGCCTCCAGACACGGGAGGAGATCCGCCGTATCCAGCGACAGACCAACGTGACCACCGTTTTCGTCACCCACGATCAGGAGGAGGCCATGAGCATCTCCGACGAGATCGTGGTGATGAAGGACGGTGTGGTGCAGCAGATCGGCAAACCCCAGGAGGTCTACGACCAGCCGGTAAACCTGTTCGTCGCCAAATTTCTGGGGACGCCGCCCATTCACGTCTTTGACGGATGCATCGAGGGAGGCAGGCTGTACATAGGCGGCGCGGCGGTACTGGATGTGGACGGTGCGGCCGACCAGCCGGTATATGCCGCCGTCCGGCCGGAGGGTTTTATCCTCGCGGAGGACGGCCCCCTGTGCTGCAAGCTGGACCGCGTGGAGGTCATGGGACGGGACATCAGTGTGGTATGCACCCATCAGGACTGTGAAAACGCGGCCATCCGCGCCATCATCAACGCCGACAGCCGCGTGGACACCACCCGGGAGACGGTGCGCTTTGCCCTGAAGCCCCACAAGGTGTTCCTGTTCCATCGGGAGGAACAGACGCGGCTGGACTGCACCCTGAGGTGACGCCATGGAAAAACGAAATGCCAAGGGCTGGCTGTATCTGCTGCCTGCCATCGCCTTTCTGGGCGTGTTCATGGTCTATCCGCTGGTGGACGTGTTCGTGTACTCCTTTGAGGAGGGGTACAACTCCGCATCCCAGACGTTTTCCGGCGTGGGTCTGTTCAACTACCGCTATGTGCTGCGTGACCCCTACTTTTTGCAGGCGCTGAAAAACACCTTCATCCTCGTCATCATCACCGTGCCGGTGTCCACCGGCCTTGCCCTGCTGATCTCGCTGGGGCTCAGCTCCATCGAAAAGCTGCGGGGTCTGTTCCAGACGGTGTACTTCCTGCCCTACGTCACCAACACGCTGGCGGTGGGTCTGGTATTCATGATCCTGTTCAAAAAGACCGCCTATACCGACGGTCTGGTAAACGTGATGCTCCACTGGTTCGGCAGTCCCGGCGTGGACTTTATCGACGGGCCATACTGGGCGAAGATGTTCGTGCTGTGCTTCTATACCGTGTGGGTGGTGCTGCCCTTCAAGATCCTGATCCTTACCAGCGCGCTGGCGTCGGTGAAGCAGGACTACTACAACGCCGCCCGCATCGACGGCACCTCCCGCCGGCGCATCTTCACCCGCATCACCCTGCCCATGATCTCCCCCATGATCTTCTATCTGGTGGTCACCGGCTTCATCGGTGCGTTCAAGGCGTACAGCGATGCGGTGGCTCTGTTCGGCACCGACCTGAACGCCGCCCAGATGAACACCATGGTGGGCTACATCTACGATATGCTGTACGGCGACTCCGGCGGCTACCCATCCTTTGCTTCGGCGGCGGCCATTATCCTGTTCGCCATCGTGCTGACCATCACCTGCATCAACCTGCTGGTGAGCCGGAAGCACGTCCACTATTGAGAGGAGGCGACACTGTGGACTCTCATACCGATTATAAACAAATCGAGCTGGCCGCACGCCGCCGGCGAGCGGTGCGCCGCGCCGTCACCTATGTGCTGCTGGCGCTGTGGGCGGTGATCGTGCTGTTCCCCTTCTACTGGATGGTGCTGACCTCCGTGAAGAGCTACAGCGCGTACAGCGCCGAGCGCATCCCCGCGTTCTTCACCCTGTCCCCCACGCTGCAAAACTACCACGATGCCTTCACCGCCGTGCCGCTGGGTCGCTACTTCCTGAACACGCTGGTGTTCACCGTGGCCACCACCGCCATCATGCTGGTGGTCATCACGCTGGCGGCGTTCGCCTTCGCACGGCTGAATTTCCGTGGCAAGCACCTGGCCTTTACACTCTTTCTGGCGCTGATGATGATCCCCAATGAGCTGGTCATCATCACCAACTTCGTGACCATCACGGACGCCGGCCTGCGCAACACGTTCTGGGGTCTGATCCTGCCGTCGGTAACGTCGGTGTTCTACATCTATTTGTTAAAAGAAAACTTCGCTCAGATCCCCGACGAACTGTACTACGCCGCCAAGGTGGACGGCACCTCCGACTTCAAGTACCTGTGGAAGGTGATGCTGCCCATCTGCCGCCCCACAGTGGTGACCATCGTGATCCTGAAGGTCATCGAGTGCTGGAACTCCTATGTGTGGCCCCGCCTCATCACCGACGATGAGAACTATTTTCTGGTGTCCAACGGCATTCAGGCCATTCGGGAAAACGGCTTCGGGCGGGAGAATATCCCCGCCATGATGGCGGCGGTGGTGGTCATCTCCGTACCGCTGATCGTGCTGTTCCTCCTGTTCCGCAACAAGGTCATGGAGGGCGTTTCGAGAGGAGGCACCAAGGGATGATGAAAAAAGTGCGGCTCCCCGCGCTGCTGCTGGCGCTGCTCTCTCTGCTGGCGCTGTGCGGCTGCCACGGCTCCCGCGGGCAGAACGCCTTCTCCGTGCCGGACAGCTTTGACGAGTCCCGGCAGTATGAGATCACGTTCTGGGCCAAGAACGACACCAACAAGACGCAGGTGGATATCTACAACAAGGCCATTGCCGATTTTCAGGCGCTGTACCCCAATATCTCCGTGCGGCTGCGGCTGTACACCGACTATGGCAAGATCTACAATGACGTGATCACCAATATCGCCACCAACACCACGCCTAACGTGTGCATCACCTACCCCGACCACATCGCCACCTACCTCACCGGTGCCAATGTGGTGGCGCCGCTGGACGCCCTGTTTGCCGACGAGCAGTACGGGCTGGGCGGCAGCGCCCTCCGGTACGACGGACCGGCGCAGGCGGAGATGATCCCCCAGTTTCTGGAGGAGTGCAGCTTTTCCGGCAGTCACTACGCCGTGCCGTTCATGCGCTCCACCGAGGCGTGCTATGTGAACAAGACCTATGTGGAGGCGCTGGGCTACCAGCTGCCGGAGACGCTGACGTGGGACTTTGTGTGGGAGGTGTCCGATGCGGCGGCTGCGGCAAAAAATGCAGACGGCACCTTCGCCGTCAACGGGCAGGAGGTGCTGCTGCCCTTCATCTACAAGTCCACGGACAACATGATGATCCAGATGCTGCGGCAGAAGGGCGCCGGCTACTCCACCGCCAGCGGCGAGGTGCAGATCTTCAACGACACCACCGAGGAGCTGCTGTACGGCATCGCCTCTCACACTGCCGGCGGCGCGTTCTCCACCTTCAAGATCTCCGGCTACCCCGCCAACTTCCTGAACGCGGGACAGTGCCTGTTCGCGGTGGACTCCACCGCAGGCGCCACATGGATGGGCTCCCACGCGCCGCTGAGCGACATCAGCGCCGACAAGTATGTGGATTTCGAGACGGCGGTGATGACCGTGCCGCAGTTCGACCCCGCACACCCGCAGATGATCTCACAGGGGCCGTCGTTGTGCGTATTCAATAAGGACGATCCCCAGGAGGTGCTGGCCTCGTGGCTGTTCGCCCAGTACCTGCTGACCAACGAGGTGCAGATCGCCTACTCCCAGACGGAGGGCTACGTCCCCGTCACGGCAAAGGCACAGCAGTCCGCCGCCTATCAGGACTATCTGGCGCAGGAGGGCGCGGACGACAAGCTCCACTATGATGTGAAGATCAAGGCCTCCAAGCTGCTGCTGGACAACGTGGACAACACCTTCACCACACCGGTGTACAACGGCTCCGCCTCCCTGCGGAACGCGGCGGGACAGCTCATTGAGGATGTGACCAAGTCCGTCCGGCGCAAGGAGCCGGTGGACGCGGTGTACATGACAAAGCTGTACGACAGCGTCACGTCCCTGTACCGGCTGGACCAGCGGGGCGCCATGGCTGCCGACGGCAGTCAGGCGCTTGGCCCCCTGCCCGCCCCCGCCAAGGCGCTGCTCGTTACGCTGGGCGGCGTGTGGGTGCTGATGGCCGTTTACGGCGGTGTGCAGCTGGTCAAAAAGAAAAACCGTCAAAACAGCCATTGATTTATTTGCAGAATGCGGTATAATAGGACGGGTGTGCGCTGAGCGCACCCGTCCTATTAACCATTTTTATGGTACAAACAAGAGGAGAATCAACATGAAAAAGTTTTTGACCCTTCTGCTGGCTCTGGTGATGGCTCTGTCCATCGTTGGCTGCGGCAAGACCGAGAACCAGACCGATGACAAGGACACCCCCGATGAGGGCGGCGACGCCGCCGTTACTGTCATGACCCACGCGGAGTTCGACGCGGCCGCTGTGGATTCCCCCGTCACCGTGGAGACCTACATCCAGGCCCGCCAGGGCTGGTGGGAGAAGGACGGCGTCGGTGTCGCTACCTTCTACACCCAGGCTGATGACGGCGCGTACTTCCTGTACAACATGCCCTGCACCAAGGAAGCCTATGACAGCCTGCTGGTGGAGGGCGCCAAGCTCCGTGTCTACGGCTATAAGACCGAGTGGCAGGGCGAGGTGGAGATCATCGACGCCACTTGGGAGGTGCTGGATGGCGACACCAAGACCTACGAGGCTCTGGACGTGACCTCCCTGCTGGGTACCGACGAGCTGATCGCCCACCAGAATGAGAAGGTCGCCTTCAAGGGCATGACCGTGGCCGCCTCCAACGATGCGGGCGCTCCCTTCCTGTACAACTGGGATGGCTCCGGCTCCGAGGGAGATGATCTGTACTTCAATGTCACCCTGAATGACACCACCTACACCTTCGTGGTGGAGAGCTACCTGTGCGGCCCCGGCACCGACGTGTATGAGGCTGTCAAGGGTCTGAACGTGGGCGACGTGGTGGACATGGAGGGCTTCCTGTACTGGTACAACGGCGCCAACCCCCACATCACCTCCGTGGTGAAGGCTGCTGCCTGAGGCATCTGAACGACAAAAGCGAGACGGCTTTGCGCCGTCTCGCTTTTCGTTTCCCTATGTCTTTCTTACGTCACTTCCGCGTCCGCTTCTCCTTCTCGCGGCGCAGCTTCTCATCCACCTTTTTCATGATGCGCAGGCACAGCGCCGAGCTGGCGCTCAGCAGCGCCAGCGCCACGGCGAATTCTTTGCTCTTTTTATTCATAGGGGAGCGCCTCCTTTTCGCTTGCCGGGCTATTTTCTTCTCCGGGCAGGTATTTCCCCGCCCGCAGCGTCAGTATACCACATCGCCGGAAAAAAGGCAATTCCTACCACTGGTAGGCAATGCTCGCGGGAGGCATTTATATGTTGTATTTTGCGGCATTTCGCCGACTGGTTCATTGAAATACGTTGTGGAATTGACGAGACAAGCACGTTGTTTTTTGGTGGGAATGCTGAAAATGAAATTGCCCCCTTTTTTCTCCCCTCCCCTTTATTTACTTTGTGTCTGTTTTGTGCTTTAATCTATACTGTACGAAGAGGAACAAAAAGTGCATTCATGGAATCTATAAAATTTGAGGAGGAAAACGTTCATGGTACAATTTGCAAGCAGAATGGACCTGCTGAAGGGCTCCGAGATCCGCGAGCTGCTGAAGCTGACCGCACAGCCCGACATTATCTCCTTCGCCGGTGGTATGCCCGCTCCTGAGCTGTTCCCCGTGGAGCAGATGATGGAGGCCTCTGTGGCCGTTATGAAGGAAAACGGCCGTGTGGCGCTGCAGTATTCTTCTACCGAGGGTTATCCCCGTCTGCGTGAGCAGATCGCCGAGCGTATGCTGGCAAAGAACAACATCCACACCGACAAGGATCACATTCTGGTGACCTCCGGTTCTCAGCAGGGTCTGGATTTCTCCGCCCGCGTGTTCCTGAATCCCGGTGATGTGGTGCTGCTGGAAAGCCCCTCCTATCTGGGCGCCGTCAACGCCTTCAAGGCCTGCGAGCCCAAGTTCATTGAAGTCCCCACCGATGACGGCGGCATGATCATGTCCGAGCTGGAGAAGATCCTGGCCACCACCGAGCGGGTGAAGATGATCTACGTCATCCCCGATTTCCAGAACCCCACCGGCCGTACCTGGGATCTGGAGCGCCGTCACCAGTTCATGGACATCATCAACAAGTACGAGATCCCCGTGATCGAGGATAACCCCTACGGCGAGCTGCGCTTCGAGGGCGAGTATATGCCCGCGCTGAAGAGCCTGGATACCAAGGGTCTGGTGGTCTATCTGGGCACCTTCTCCAAGATCCTGGCACCCGGCTATCGTCTGGGCTGGGTCTGCGCCGATGATGAGATCCTGTCCAAGTACAACTTCATGGAGCAGGCTGCCTCCCTGCAGGCTTCCACCGTCGGCCAGATGGAGACCTCCAAGTGGATCGATATGTTCGATCTGGACGCCCACGTCAACACCATCCGCGAGTGCTACAAGAAGCGCCGCGCCGTGATGCTGGAGACGCTGGCCAAGGAGCTGCCTGAGCCCTGCACCTTCACCCGTCCCGAGGGCGGTCTGTTCGCGTGGGTCGTGCTGCCCGAGTACATGGATGCCAAGGATCTGCAGATGAAGTGCCTCGAGAAGAAGGTCGCCTTCGTTCCCGGCGGCTCCTTCTTCCCCAACGGCGGCCACGACAACACCCTGCGTCTGAACTACTCCTGCATGCCGGAGGAGAAGATCGTTCAGGGTATCACCGCCCTGTGCCAGACCATCCGCGAGAACCTGAAGTAAACAAGGAGACACAGCATCCATGAAAGACGTCAAAGTGCTCATCGGCAACTACGGCAGCGGCAAGAGCGAGCTGGCTCTGAACTTCGCCATGCAGGCAGCGGCCCGCGGCGACAGAACGGAGCTGCTGGATCTGGATATGGTGAATACCTACTTCCGACTGACCGAGCGGGGCAAGATGGTGGAACAGAAGGAGATCCGGCTGGTCTCCCCCAACTTCGCCTGCTCCGGTATTGAGACGCTCTCCCTTCCCGCCGAGGTGTCGTCCGCCTTTGTACTGGATTGGGATACGGTCATTTTCGATGTGGGCGGCGATGATGTAGGCGCCACGGCGCTGGGCCGCTACCATCGGGACTTTATGGCACTGGAGCCCGGTGCTCTGGAAGTGCTGAACGTTGTAAATATTCGTCGCCCTCTTGCCAGCACGGTGGAGAAGATCCACCGGCTGCAGGAGGGGATGCAGACCCATGCCAGATTGCAGATCACCGGTATGATCAACAATACCAACCTGTCCACCATGACCAGTGCGGACGATCTGTGGGACGGCTATGAGCTGCTGCGGCAGGTGGTGGATCTCACCGGTATCCCCGTGGCATACACCACCGGTAAGAAGGATATCCTCGATGCATTTCTGGCCCGTGACCCGGACCCGAAGTATGTGGGAAAGCCCGTGGCCATCGACGTGTATATGCACCGCGACTGGGATTCCTACATCGAGTATGGACTGAACACCAAGAATCCGCACAAGGATATGTATTAAACCCCGCATACCTCCCCTTTTCGGGGGTAGTAGATACAAACAGCAAGAGGAATTTGAGGAAAAGAGGTGTAGAGAGTGGTAAGAGTTACCATCGACGAAAACCTGTGCAAGGGCTGCGGCCTGTGCGCAAGAGCTTGTCCCAAGCACATCATTGAGTTGTCCAAGACTCGCATCAACGCTAAGGGCTATCATCCGGCGGAGGTCATCAACATGGAAGCCTGCATCGGCTGTACTTCCTGTGCGCGTACCTGCCCTGATGTGGTAATCCGTATTGAAAAAGACTAAGGAGGAAAAAACATGGCTTTGACTCTTATGAAGGGTAGCGAAGCTATTGCGGAAGCCGCCATTCGTGCCGGCGCACGCTATTTCTTCGGTTACCCCATCACTCCGCAGACGGAGATCCCCGAATACATGTCCGCACGTATGCCCGAGGTCGGCGGCTGCTTCCTGCAGGCCGAGTCCGAGGTCGCGGCCATCAACATGGTCTACGGTGCCGGCGGCACCGGCGCCCGTGTCATCACCTCTTCTTCCAGCCCCGGCGTGTCCCTGAAGCAGGAAGGTATTTCCTACTGCGCAGGCGCCATGGTCCCCTGCGTCATCGTCAACGTGATGCGCGGCGGCCCCGGTCTGGGCAACATTCAGGCCTCTCAGGGCGACTATTTCCAGGGCGTCAAGGGCGGCGGCAACGGTGACTATCACCTGCTGACCTTCGCTCCCTCCTCCGTGCAGGAGTTCATCGATCTGATGATGGGCGCTTACGACAAGGCCGAGAAGTACCGCATTCCCGTCCTGTTCCTGGCCGATGGTATCATCGCCCAGATGATGGAGCCCGTGGAGCTGCCCGAGATGGTGGACTACAAGGTCGATCCCGAGAAGAAGCCCTGGGCCTGCACCGGCTGGAAGCCCGGCGACGATCCCGCAAAGCGCGGTATCATCAACTCCATCTATATCGACACCGAGAGCCTGGCTGTCCACAACGACGAGCTGCAGGCTATGTACAAGAATGTCGTCGACAACGAGCAGATGTGGGAGAGCTACAACTGCGAGAACGCCGACTACATCATCACCGCCTTCGGCACCGTGGCTCGTATCGCCAAGAGCGCTATCGCCGAGCTGAAGGAAAAGGGCATCAACGTCGGTCTGGTTCGTCCCATCACCGTGTGGCCCTTCCCCTATGACGCTGTGCGCGAGGCTTGCTGCCAGCCCAGCGTGAAGGCCGTTCTGGATGTGGAGCTGAACGAGGGCCAGATGCTGGAGGACGTGAAGCTGGCCATCAACGGCGCCAAGCACGTGGACTTCTTCGGTCACTGCGGCAGCCAGATGCCCTCCACCACCGAGATCGTTGAGAAGATCCTGAGCATGAAGGAGGGTAAATAAGATGGCTGTACTGTTTGAAAAGACAAAGCTGCTGACTGACAAGCAGTTCCATTACTGCCCCGGCTGCAACCACGGTATCATTCACCGTCTGGTGGCCGAGGTCATCGACGAGATGAACCTGGACGGCAAGGTCATCGGTGTGGCTCCCGTGGGCTGCTCCGTGTTTGCCTATGACTACTTCAACTGCGATATGTACGAGGCTGCTCACGGCCGCGCTCCCGCAGTTGCCACCGGTATCAAGCGCTCCGTCGGCAAGGACACGCTGGTGTTCACCTATCAGGGCGACGGCGACCTGGCCTCCATCGGTACCGCTGAGATCGTTCACGCCGCACACCGCGGTGAGAAGATCACCACCATCTTCGTCAACAATGCCATTTACGGCATGACCGGCGGCCAGATGGCTCCCACCACCCTGATCGGCCAGAAGGCTACTACCTGCCCCGCCGGCCGCAGCGAGGATTGGAGCGGTCTGCCCATCAAGATGAGCGAGATGCTGGCCGCTGTGCCCAGCTCCTACTACATCGAGCGCGTGGCCGTCAACAACACCGCCAACATCGCCAAGGCCAAGAAGGCCATCGCCAAGGCATTCCGCCTGCAGATGGAGGGTAAGGGCTTCTGCATGATCGAAGTGCTGTCCACCTGCCCCACCAACTGGGGTCTGTCTCCCGTGGAGGCTCTGGACTGGCTGGAGAAGAACATGATCCCCTATTACCCGCTGGGCGTGTACAAAGACAAGGAGGCCGAGTAATATGGAAAAAACCTTCATTTTTGCCGGTTTCGGCGGTCAGGGTATGCTCCTGATCGGTAAGTTCGTGGCCATGGCCTGCATGCTGGATGGCAAGCACGTTTCCTGGCTGCCTTCCTACGGCCCTGAGATGCGCGGCGGTACCGCCAACTGCTCCGTTATCGTTTCCGATGATCCCGTCGCCTCCCCCCTGGTGGATCAGGCCGACGTGATCGTTGCGATGAACCGTCCTTCTCTGGACAAGTTCGAGAATCACGTGAAGCCCGGCGGTGTGCTGGTCATCAACAGCAGCATCATCGACCGCAAGGCTGTCCGTGACGACATCACCGTGGTGTACTGCGACGCCAACGGCATTGCCGAGTCCATCGGCAACCCCAAGGGCGCCAACGTGGCCATCCTCGGCTCCACTCTGGCTAAGGCTCCCGTCACCTCCGTGGAGAGCATGATGGAAGCCATCCGCATTGAGCTGGGTGAGAAGAAGGCCCGCTTCCTGGAGGGCAACAAGAAGGCTCTGCTGGCCGGCATGGAAGCCGCCAAGTAAGGCCTCTCCCCTACATTGGAACAGAGAAGTCCGACCCATATGGGTCGGACTTCTTTTCGCTGGTGATGTTTCAGGGCGGTTCTCCGTGCCATGCATATCGCACCGTTTTTAGGGGGACGGACTCCTGCGTCGGCTTGCCGCAATACCATCCCCCTCCTCATCGTTTATTTGTGCGAAAACACAAGGAAAACTTGTTTCATTCTCCGAAACTAATTGTTGACTTCCTACCAAATGTTTGGTATGATTGCACTGTGAGTAGGAGGTGGCGAAAATGAGTTCTTTTTCTTACTTTGTGGGACAGCGTATCAAAAAATATCGAAAGAGCAGAGGCTATACCATCGAGCAGTTCTCCGCTATGATCAACAAGAGCAAGGCCACGCTGTCCAAGTACGAGAACGGCGCCATCACCATCGACATCGAGACGCTCTACGACATCGCGCAGGCGCTGGAGATCGATCTCAAGTGCTTTATCGACTACCAGCCGCCGGTATTCCATCAGGATACCTCCCTGCCCAAGAATAACTACTTCAATCAGTCGCTGGCCTATATGTACTACTACGACGGCCGTGTGCGGCAGATGGTGCGCTCCCTGCTGCGCTTCTCCCGCGCCGCGGATCGGGAGACCATCGAGGTCACACTGTATCTGGGCGTCGCCTCCTTCTCCGAGCCGGATCGCTGCCAGCATCTCTTTACCGGTGAGATGAAGGCCTACGACACCATCACCCATATGGTGATGACCAACCAGATCAACGAGGCGGAAAAAATGTATATCTGTATGCTCAACCCCATGTCCAACCGCACACCGGCCATCGGACTGGTCTCCGGTATCGGCTCCACCCCTTTCTTCGCCCCTATCGCGCTGAAGGCGCTGATCTCCAAGGAACCGCTGGACGAAACGGAGCGGCTGATGAACACCATCAAGCTGGACAAGGACGACTACCATCTGCTGCGGTACTACAACATGATGGTCATCAACCGTCCCGCCTCCCTGTTCCTGCAATAAGTTGACAGCAAAAGTCTGTGAAGGCTATCGCCTTCACAGACTTTTTTCAGCTCATGCGCAGGATCTCCCTGCGGAGCCGCAGGATAATACGCTTTTCCAGCCGGGAGATGTAGGACTGGGAGATGCCCAACCGGTCTGCCACCTCCTTCTGGGTCAGCTCTCTGCCGCCCCCCAGCCCAAAGCGCATGGTGATGATATCCCGCTCGCGGGGGCTCAGCTTTGCCACCGCCTCCGCCAGCATCTGGCGGTCTGCATCCGCCTCGATGGGACGCATAACCACGTCGCTGTCCGTGCCCAGCACATCGCTGAGCAGCAGCTCCTTGCCGTCCCAATCGGTGTTCAGCGGCTCGTCGAAGCTGACCTCCACGCGGCTGCCGCTGTTCTTCCGCAGGTACATAAGGATCTCATTTTCGATGCAGCGAGAGGCGTAGGTGGCCAGCTTGATGTTTTTATCGGTGCGAAACGTGTTGATGGCCTTAATAAGCCCGATGGTGCCGATGGAGATCAAGTCCTCAATATTGATGCCGGTGTTCTCAAAGCGGCGGGCAATATACACCACCAGCCGCAGATTCCGCTCGATCAGGGTCTGCCGCACCGGCAGTTCGCCTCCGTCCAGCCGGGCCAGCAGCGCCGCCTCCTCATCCCGGGGCAGCGGCGGCGGCAGGGTGTCGCTGCCGCCGATATACATGACCTTATCCGGCCTGCGGAGTCTGCGCAGAAACGTCCGCAGACGGTGCAGCAGTGCTGTCAGCACACCCCTTCACCTCCTTCCCCTCCGGATCGCCCCACAGGGCGTGATACCCGCCGCCATCGCTGACGGGGTAGTCCGACAGGGCCACCGGCGTCCGGGGATAGCGGTGCCCGTTGATCTCTATGTAGTCGCTGCGGGCGGCCAGCAGCAGTCCCGCCGACGTGCCTACGCTGCGAAAGGGCAGCAGCGAAAAGGGAATGCCCGCCCCCTGCCGGTGGAGCCGCGCCATTTTCTCCTCCGGCGGCAACCCGGAGGCCAATACCGCCGCCACTGCCGGCGGCCACAGCTCCTCCGCCGCGCCGCGCTCCAGCACCAGTGCCGGACGGCCCGATACCGGATCCCGCAGGGTGTTTCCGGTGTCGTGCAGCGCCGTGACGGTCTGCTTCCGTCCGCAGACGGATATGGTGATCTTCAATAACTCTCCTCCCCCATGGCGTGCGCCCTGCCCCAGCAGCAGGCGCAGCAGAAAATAGAATACCAGTGCCGAGCCGATGAGCAGCAGCCAGCTTACTTCACCCCGGTAGAGCCGGTGCAGCAGCCCGGTGGGCGATCCGGCCCACAGTCCCAGTGCCAGCACAAACCCCGCCAGGCCTCCGGACAACAGCAGGAAAAGCAGCGTCGGACGCCGCCTTCCGCCATAGGCGCACAGCGCCATGATGCTTCCGGCTGCGAGCTGGCATACCGCACTGCGCAGAAATCCGCAGCCCGGCAGGAACGTCACCGCCGCATAGATGCCGCCTCCCGCGGCACACAGCAGCAGCCGCAGACGGTGAAGCGTCCGACCCGACAGCTGTGCCGCTGCCAGCAAAAGCAGGTAGTCCAGCAGCAGGTTCAGCAGGAATACCCGATCCAGATACACCACCATTGCTCTCACCTCGCCCGTCCATTATAGGACACGGCGGCAAAGAAAACCGTCAGAAAAAGAAAGCCTCCGGGAAAAGGACGAGCCTTTCCCCCGAGGTTGATGCGCGAAAGCTCTCCGGCTATGCCGGAGAGCTTTTGTTCATGCTTCAAAATCAAAAATCGCCTTTTGCGCCAGCAGCGGGCCGAACTCCTCTTTCCAGAGGTGATGCGGCGCAGAGCCGTCATACAGCGGCAGCGCGTCCCGCTCCATGTCCAGCACGATCAGCACATCGTACCGGTTATCCCGCGCCACGCAGTTGGGGTAGACGCGGACACCGTGGATGCCCGGCAAGTCCGCAAGCGGGGCGAAGATCTCCCGAATACGAGGCAGCAGCGCCTCCCGGCGGGGATAGACCTCCGCCCGGTATTTGGCAAGAATGCAGTGCTTCATGGCTGCCTCACAGTCCGATGTACGGCAGCACCAGCGATACCAGCATGACCACAGCCAGCAGCAGCGCGATGCCCATGGCCATGTAGCGTACCCATTTCGGTCTCATTCCAGTTCCTCCTTTGGTATGATGCGCTTGATCATCTTCTCCACCTTACGGCGGGGCTGCATGACCTCATGGCCGCAGCCCAGACAGCGCAGCTTGATATCCATCCCTACCCGCAGCACCTGCCAGCGGCGGCTGCCGCAGGGATGGTCTTTTTTCAGTTCGAGAATGTCGTTCAGATGCAGCTCCATGCTCATGTCCCCTTGATGTCGTCCCAATAACGCTTGGCGGCCTGCTCCGTCTTGTTGGGGCCGTACTCGTAATACGTTCTGCCACCCAGCGACTCCGGCAAGTACCTCTGCTTTACATAGTGGTTGGGGTAGACGTGGGGATACTTGTAGGCCGCCGCCTTGGCGGTGCCGGCGCTGTCGGTATGTACGTTTTTCAGATGGCGGGGGATGTCCCCCACCGCGCCGCGCTGGATATCCTCCATGGCGGCGATGATAGCGTTGTGGGCGCTGTTGGACTTGGGCGCGGTGGCCAGCAGCACAGCAGCCTCCGCCAGCGGGAGCCGCGCCTCCGGCAGGCCCAGCTGCAAGGCTGCGTCCACGCAGGCCTTTGTGACCACGATGCCCTGCGGGTAGGCGAGGCCGATATCCTCCGCCGCGATGACCAGCAGCCGGCGGCAGGGGGAGAGCAGGTCGCCCGCCACCAGCAGCCGTCCCAGATAGTACACCGCCGCATCCGGGTCGGAGCCGCGGATGGACTTTTGCAGCGCCGACAGCAGATCGTAGTGGTCGTCTCCCTCCCTGTCGTAGCGCATGGCGCTGCATTGGCTGAGCTGCAAAGCGTCATCTCTTGTCACCCGCAGCGTGCCGTCAGCAGGCTTTGCCGAGCGGTACAGCAGCTCCACGGCGTTGACAGCCTTGCGCACATCGCCGCCGCAGCCGCTGGCCACGGTGCGCGGCACATCGTCCTCCCATGTGAAGGGCAGCGGACTGCGCGCCTTTTCGATGGACAGCGCACGCTCCACGGCGGGGATGGTCTCCTCCACCGTCAGGGGCTTGAATTCGAACACGGTGCTGCGGGACAGCAGCGCATTGTAGATGTAGAAATATGGATTCTCCGTGGTGGAGGCGATCATGGTGATCTTACCGTTCTCCAGAAACTCCAGCAGGCTCTGCTGCTGCTTCTTGTTGAAGTACTGGATCTCGTCCAGATACAGCAGCACGCCGTTGGGCGCCAGCATCGTACCCACGTCACCGATGACATTCTTCACATCCTGCAAGGATGCGGTGGTGGCGTTCAGGTAGTACAGGGTCTTTTTCGCCTGCTTGGCGATGATATTGGCTACGGTGGTCTTGCCGGTGCCGGAGGGTCCGTAGAAAATGAGATTGGTGTCCGTACCGTTCTCGATAAGACGGCGCAGCAGCGCGCCCTCGCCCAACAGGTGCTTCTGTCCGGCCACCTCGTCCAGCGTCTGGGGTCGTATTTCGTCTGCCAGCGGACGCATGAGCCGCACCTCCTCTCCTGCCGCACACGCGGCACACACAAAGGCAGTATAACACGGATTGCCTTTTTCTGCAACCGCTGTTATAATGGCGGAGAGGTGATGCCCATGAAAACAAAGCAGGAGATCGCCGCCATTATCGCGGCGCTGAAGGAACTGTACCCCGATGCAGCCTGCTCCCTGGACTACGGCAAGGACTATGAGCTGCTGTTCTCCGTGCGGCTGGCCGCCCAGTGTACAGACGCCCGGGTGAATCTGGTGACGCCGGCGCTGTTTGCGCGCTACCCCACGCTGGAGGCGTTTGCCGCTGCCGATGTGGATGAGGTCGGGCGCTACGTGCAGTCCTGCGGCTTCTGGCGCGCCAAGGCCCGGGACATTGTGGCCTCCGCCCAGCAGCTGCTGGAGCGGTTCGGCGGCAAGGTCCCCGACAGCATGGAGGCGCTTCTGACGCTGCCCGGCGTAGGGCGCAAGACCGCCAACCTGATCTTAGGCGACATCTACGGGCAGGAGGGCTACGTCTGCGACACCCACTGCATCCGCATTACCGGACGGCTGGGCATCACCGATGGCAGCAAGGATCCCCTCAAGGTGGAAAAGCAGCTGCGCTGTGCTATCCCGCCGGAGGAGTCCAACAATTTCTGTCACCGCATGGTGCTCCACGGACGGGCGCTGTGCACAGCGCGAAGCCCTCTGTGCAGTGAATGTCCTTTACAGCCACTGTGCGACTTTGGAAAAGATCAATAAAAAAGAGATGCCCGCGCTGCATAGCGCGGGCATCTCTTTTTACTTATTTTGTGCGGCCCACCATGCGGTCCGCCAGCTCCCAGAGGAAGTCGTGCTCCGGCCAATCCGCCACAGCGGACTTGGCCTGCTCCGTGCAGGCGGCTACCTCCCGGCGGCAGGCGTCCAAGCCGATCACGTCCACGAAGGTCACCTTGCCCTCCTCCGCGTCGGAGCCAATGGGTTTGCCGAACACCGCTTGATTGCCCTCCACATCCAGCATATCGTCCCGGATCTGGAAGCCACGGCCGATGGCATCGGCATATACCAGCGCCTGCGCCCGCATGGCGGCGGGCATTTCCGCGGCAATGCAGCCCAGCTCCGCCGCCGCGGAGATCATCACGCCGGTCTTGAGACGGTTCAGCGTCGTCAAGCCCGCCTCGTCCCCCACGTCGTACACCGTATCCAGCACCTGTCCGGCCACCATGCCGTCGGCGCCGCAGGCGCGGGACAGGGTGCGGACAGCCTCCAGCCGGTTCTCCGCCGACAGACAGGGCGCCTCCGCCAACAGACGGAATGCCTCCGGCTGCATGGCGTCTCCCGCCAGTACCGCCAACGTCTCGCCATAGACCTTGTGGTTTGTGGGCTTGCCGCGGCGCAGGTCGTCGTCGTCCATGCAGGGCAGGTCGTCGTGGATCAGGGAGTAGTTGTGTACCAGCTCCAGCGCACAGCCGTAGGGCAGCGCCAGATGCCAGTCGATACCGCCCAGACGGGCAAATTCCAGCGTCAGCACCGGCCGGATGCGCTTGCCGCCAGCCAGCAGGCTGTACCGGATAGACTCGTACAGCTTCTTATAGGGGGTGTCGGCGGTGAACAGGCCGGACAGGTACTCCTCAATGGCCTGCTGGTACGCCGCGTACTGTGTTTCGTAGTGCATGGTCATTCCTCCGTCAGAAAATCGCTCTCGATAGGCGCGCCGTCAGGGCCCTTCATCAGCTTGACCACCTTCTGCTCCGCGCCGTCCAGCTCCTTGCGGCACTGTGCCGCCAGCTTTGTCCCCTCCTCGAACAGTGTCAGACTGTCCGTCAGCTGGGCGTCGCCCTTTTCCAACAGCGCCACGATCTGCTCCAGCCGTGCCATATTCTCCTCAAACGTCTTTTTTGCCGCCATGTCAGTCCTCCTTATCCACCACGTCGCATTGCAGGCTTCCCTGCGCCAGCCGGACGCGGATGCGCTCTCCCACCGCCGCATCGGCGGTATTCTTCAGTATCGTACCGTCCACGCTCTGTGCCACGGCATAGCCCCGCGCCAGCACCTTCAGCGGGCTGAGGGCATCCAGCGCGGCAGCCGCCGCCGCAAAACGGCGGCTCTCCCCCTCCACACAGCTCTTGCCCGCAGCGGACAGCCGGTGGACGATGTGATCCAGATACAGCCGCCGATCCGCCAGAAAGGCGGTGGGGTCGGTCAGCACACGTTTTTTCTCCAGTACAGTGAGCCTGTCCTCCTGCCGGCGCAGGCTGTGAAGCAGGCTCTGCGCCATCCGCTCGTCCGCGTCCTGTAAGTACCGCAGCAGCTCCGCCATGTCCGGCACGGCGATCTCCGCCGCGTTGGAGGGCGTGGACGCCCGGCGGTCCGCCACAAAGTCGCTGATGGCCACATCCGGCTCGTGTCCCACGGCGGAGATCACCGGGATCTCCGACTCGTAGATGGCGCGGGCCACCCGCTCATCGTTGAAGGCCCACAGATCCTCCAACGAGCCGCCGCCGCGTCCGGTGATCAGCACGTCCGCCAGCTGGTAGCGGTTGGCGTAGCGGATAGCGCCCACGATCTCCGGCGGTGCCTCCACCCCCTGCACCCGTACCGGCAGCAGCAGCACCTTGGCGATGGGATACCGGCGGCGGAGGATGCGGATCATATCGTGTACCGCCGCACCCGCCGAGGAGGTGACGATGGCGATACGCCGGGGGAACCGGGGCAGCGGCTTCTTGTGCGTCGGGTCGAACAGCCCCTCCCGGTACAGCTTCTCCTTCAGCTGCTCAAAGGCCACATACAGGTCGCCCACGCCGTCGGCAGACAGACCGCTGCAATACAGCTGGTACGCGCCGTCCCGCGGGTAGACACTGATGCGGCCGGAGGCGATGACCTGCATTCCGTTTTCCGGCTTGAACCGCAGCTTCATAGCCGAGCCCTTGAACATCACGCACCGCAGAGCGCTCTCGCTGTCCTTCAGCGTAAAATAGTGGTGGCCGGAGGGATAGACCTTGTAGTTGGAGATCTCTCCCCGCAGCAGCAGGTCACTGAAGGCGGGTACCGCTTCCACCAGCTCCTTGACGCAGTGATTCAGTTCGGTAACGGTAAATACATGCCGTTCGTCCATGCCATTCTCCTTATTCCATGCGGAAAAGGCAGAGCGCAAGCTCTGCCTTTCTGTTTTAGTCCCTCAACTCGCCGCGGGCAAAGCTGCCCAGAATGCCGTTGATGAATTTCACCACCTCCGGCGATTCGTAGTTCTTGGCGATCTCCACCGCCTCGTTGATGGCAACGCCGGCGGGAATATCCGCCATGTAGAGCATCTCGTACATGGCCACCCGCATGATGGCGGAGGCCACCAGTGAGATACGCTCGAACCGCCAGCCCTTGGCGTATTTTTCAATGTCCGCGTCCAGCTCCGCCGCGTGCTCCGACACACCGGAGACAAGACGGCGGATATACGCCTCCTGCTTGGTATTAGGCCGCTCCTCGTAGATGGGATGCTCCGGTGCCAGTGCGGCAAAGCTCTCCGCACTCAGCTGCTGATCCAGAAACACCTCCACGGGCAGGTCTGTAAAGCTCAGTTCGTAGGCGAGATGCATGGCGATCTCGCGGGCTGTATTGCGTGTCATAAATCGTACCCTTTTCTCTCAGATCGTTTCGTTTAATTGAAGCCGATGCCGCCCACATGGACGTTGACCGCCGTTACCTTGAAGCCCGTCATGCCCTCCAGCGCGGTACGAACCACCTGCTGGGCCCGCTTCGCCACATCGCCGATGGCGCTGCCGTAGCGGACAACGATAAACAGGTTCACCACAATGCCGTCGCCGTCCATCTCCACACGGACGCCCTTGGCGGACATCTTCTTGCCGCCCACGCTGCCGCCCATCATGGCGCTGACGCCCTCCACCTCCGATGCGGTGGTGGAAGCAATGGAAGCCACAACGTCCTCCGAGATCTGGATGGCGCCGTCCTCCTCCTGATGGATCATGTATTCTTTATTTTCAGCCATGTCACGTTATCTCCTTGCGCTGTCTTTCGTGATTCAGTTTAGTATACCATTTTCCTTGCCGAAATACAACACCTATTTTGCGTCATCGGTCTGTTCCGCCGACTGCACGCTGCCGGTCTGTACGCTGCCGGCAGCCGCCCCCGCCTCCATGATCTTGATCTGCTCCGGGGTGTAGCCCGTCTCACTGACCACGATATCCTTGATGCGCGCCACATCCACCGCGTCCAGACCGTCCGGGTCGGATACCACCACGCTGACGGTGTCCTCGCCCATGAAGACCACGCAGTCTGCATAGCCCTTGGCCACCACCAGACTCTCGATCTGGGACTCCGCCACGGTGTACGCCGCCAGCACCTGCAAGGTACGGGACGCCTCGTTCAGCACGTCCTCTGCGGCGTTTTCGTCCACCTGCGCCTCCTGTAGCATACCGATGGCTGTGTCGCGGGCCTGCTTACGGCTCAGCCGCGCCGTGGCGAAGTAGTCGTCCCCTGCGCCTGTCACCTCCGCGTCCTTCGCCTCACCGTTTACCAGTGCCGACTGCCCCAGCACCTTTTTGCCGCTGTCCTCCACATTGCCGGCATAGCGCCAGTTAAGATACACCGAGGTACCTACCAACAACAGCACCGCCGCCACCACCGCACGCCGCTTCCATACCTGTTTCATGCCTGCTCTCCTCCTCATTTTTCCTATGACTTCCACTTGACCACTGAGATCTTGTCGCTGCTCAGTCCCGTCAGCACGGACACAGCGTTTACCACCGCCAGCCGCACACTGCTGCTGCCGGCCCCCTCGCAGACCACCACCGCCCCCTGATAGGTGGGGTAGAGCTGCTGGGTGACCACCACCTCCTGCCGTCCGCTGCCGCGGTTGACGGTGAGCACCTGCTTTTCCTGCTTGGTCTGACCGCTGCTGCTGTCGGAGAGGCTGCTGTCCTCTGCCAGACGCAGGGTGGAGCCAGCGCGCAGCGTCAGCATGATCCGCACGCGGCCTACGCCGTCGATGGCGCCCAGCACCTCCGCCATGCGCTTCTCCGTCTCCTCCAGAGAGAATGCCTCCCACAGCGTCTCGCTGCCGTCGCCGGAGGTCTGTGCCTTACCGCCGGTGGGCAGCAGCATCAGCACCACGCCCAGCAGCACGACCAGCGCCGCCAGCCGATATTTTTTCAGCAGTCCCGTCCATTTCCCCAGCTTCATACGTCACCTCATCTAAGGCGTCAGCCATGTCTGCCGCTCCTCGCCGATGCCCAGCTCGGCGGCGATGCAGGCGGCCAGAGCCTCATCTCTCTCCACGTCCAGCGTCACGGCGCAGGGATAGGGCACGCCGGAGCGCAGCTCCGTCTCCACCTCCGCGTGACAGGTCACGCCCAGCGCCGCGCCCTTATCCGATATATATGCAGCCGTCCGCTGCTCTATGATAGCGGCCAGCTCCGCCGCGTCCGCCGCCCGGTATGTCTCCGTCAGCGCCTGTATCTCCTGTGCGTAGTCGTCATAGGACGCGGCAAGGTCCGGGAAGTCGAAACCCAGCACCGGCCGGAGGATCACCAGCATCAGCGCCACGCCGCCGGTGGTACGCACGATGGGCCGCAGTCGGCCCTTTGGCACCAGCGCATACAGGATCGCCAGCACCAGTCCGGCTGCGATGATGGACAGCAGCCATGTCCGCAGCGCCCCGATCATGGGAGCACCGCCGATACGGAGGAGGTGATGGAGATCAGCAGCAGCAGGGCGCAGCTGCCGGTCATGCCCAGCATCAGGCCGAAGGCCGTACCCAAGGCGTCGATCAGCCCCGCCAGCGGCCCCTCGGTGATGGTGCCTGCCAGAAATGCCGCCAGCTTATACAAAAGGTACTGCACCGCCATCTGGAGGAAGGGCGTCAGGCAGATGGACAGCACCGCCAGCATCCCGAAGATGCCGATAGCGCCCTTCAGCACACCCGCCCCCGCCAGCACCGTCCCCGTGGCCTCGGAGATGATGGAGCCCACCACCGGCACCGCCGCGGAAATGGCGGAGCGTGTCATCTGCACTGTCATGGCGTCCGCCGCACCGGTGGCAGCGCCGGTCAGGGTCAGAAAGCCGGTGAACGCCATCATCGACGCCGTCAGCGCCCACGTCACCGCCTTGCTGATGCCCGTGCCGATCTTTTTCAGGCTGTGTCCCGGCACCATGGCGTCGGCGGCCGCCGCCGCGATACAGCCGTACAGCAGCGGCAGCAGCAGCCGGGGCTCCAGCAGGCCGCCGGGCAGCAGGGCCTCCAGCCCCTGGCAGGCCCCAAAGAGCAGCGAGGCCCCCAGCAGGAGCACGGACCTGTCTCTTATACACATCTCCGAGCCCACGAG
>ERZ1027188.213-NODE-213-length-25928-cov-5.776176_pt1 | contig 25928 bp, 20 predicted proteins | sample MGYA00519273_ERZ1027188 | MGnify/ENA primary metagenome ERZ1027188 (study PRJEB26926, sample SAMN06164623) | human gut metagenome | biome: ENVO:00009003; feature: ENVO:2100002; material: ENVO:00002003 | host: Homo sapiens | place: USA | collected 2012 ... | reverse complement strand
CGAGATTACTACGCGTCTCGTGGGCTCGGAGATGTGTATAAGAGACAGTTTCCAGCATCGTCCCGCTGCAAACGGCGCAGCCTGCCTCGCGCTCGGTCAAAAGACCGCGGAAGTCTCCCTCGATCCCCGCCGAACGCAGCAACGCCTGCGCTTCGGCGCGGTCGAGCGCCGTGACGGCGTAGAGCCACACGCTCTCCATTTTCAGAATGGAGAGCACCTTGTCCGCGCCCGGGCGCAGGGCACCGCCGTCCAGCAGGGCGTCGGGCAGAGTAAAGATCGCGCTTTGCAAACGCATAACGTATTCGTCTCCTTTTTATCTCAGCACTACATTCTCATCGCCGAGCAGCTCGCGCATTGCGCGGACAAAAGCGGGATGCAGCGCCGCGGTCGTGCCGATGAGCTTGCCGCTGTCGATGAGCCGGATACGCACCGGCTCCTTGCCCTCAAAGAGATAGGCGATGCGGCGGAACTGCGTCATTTCATGGCTGTCCATCGACGGCAGGCGCAGATAAAGCGTCTGCCGCTTCTCCCCCGCCGCTCCTGCGGACACATCGGCTGCGCTGCCGTCGAGCGGTCGCGCCGAATCGCACATGAGCTGCGGGGCCTTCTCGTCGCGCACGCTCAGGCGGCCTGAAGCAAGGATGGTCTGCCCCTCCTTGAGGTAGCTGCCGCTCGTCTCCAGCGTGCGGGCGAAGCAGAGCATTTCCATCGCGCCCGTGCTGTCCTCGACCGTGACGTAGGCCATGAGCGTATTGCTGCGCGTCGTTTTGACCTTGCTCGAGGTCACGACGCCCGCAATGCTCAGCTTCTGACCGTCGGCAAAGCTCGTCGGTCCGGCCTCCTGCGCAAAATCCTCCAGAATGCGGCCAATCGGCGCGGCGCCGAGCTGACGGGCCAGCTCCCGGTAAGCGTCCATCGGGTGACCGGAGAGATAGAGGCCGGTGGTCTCCTTCTCCATCGCCATCCGCTCCTGCGCGGAAAATTCCGGAATGTCCGGCAGATGCAGCGGCTCACGCTGCGCGCTTCCGCCGCCCATGCCGAAGAAGTCCATCTGCCCCTCGATGTTCACGCGGTTGCCGTTCGAGATGCCGTCCATGACCTTTTCGTAGACGGCAATGAGCTGCGAGCGATGCACGCCCATCGAATCGAACGCGCCCGCGCGGATGAGGTTCTCCACCGCGCGCTTGTTCATGTCGTTCCCGTCCATGCGATAGCAGAAATCCTGAAAATCCGCAAAGGGACCGTTGACCTCGCGCTCGCGCATCATGCGGGCGATCAGGCCGCGGCCGATGTTCTTGATGGCGACGAGGCCGAAGCGGATGCCCTCCGGCTCGACCGTAAAGCGGTCATCCGACCGGTTGACGTCCGGCGGCAGGAGCGCGATGGCGCACTCGCGGCACTCGCCGATGTATTCCGCAATCTTCTCGCTGCTGTCGAGTACGCTCGTGAGCAGCGCCGCCATATATTCCTTCGGGAAATGGCACTTGAAATACGCCGTCTGGTACGCGATGACCGCGTAGGCCGCGGCGTGCGCCTTGTTGAAGGCGTAGTTCGCGAAGGCGTAGATATCGTCGTAGATCGCCTGCGCGGCGCTCTCGCTGATCCCGTTCGCGATGCAGCCCTTGATGCCCCGGCTCGGGTCGCCGTGCAGGAACGCGCCGCGCTCCTTTTCAATGTCCTTGACCTTTTTCTTGCTCATGGCGCGGCGGAGCATATCCGCCTGTCCGAGCGTGTAGCCGGCGAGCTGCTGGAAGATCTGAATGACCTGCTCCTGATAGACGATGCAGCCGTAGGTGATCGACAGGATCGGCTCGAGCTGCGGAATGAGGTACGTCACCTTGCTCGGATCGTGCTTGCAGGCGATGAACTTCGGAATGGAGTCCATCGGGCCGGGGCGGTAGAGCGCGATAAGAGCCGTGATATCCTCAATGTTCTGCGGCTTGAGACTGACGCACACGCCCGTCATGCCGCTCGATTCGAGCTGAAAGACTCCCGAAGTCTTGCCCGCGGCGAGCATTTCATAGGTCTCGGGATCGTTCTCCGGGATGTCCGCCAGCTTGAAGCCGGGCTGCGTTTTCTGCACGGTCTTGACCGCGTCGTCGAGCACCGTCAGGTTGCGCAGGCCGAGGAAGTCCATTTTGAGCAGCCCCAGCTCCTCGAGCGTCGTCATCACATACTGGCAGACCACCGCGTCATCGTTCGTCGCCAGCGGGACGTAATCGACCACGGGGCGCTTGGTGATGACCACGCCCGCGGCGTGCGTCGAGGCGTGGCGCGGCATCCCCTCAAGGGCGCGCGCCGTGTCGATGAGCTTTTTCACCTGCTCGTCGTTCTCGTACTTTTCGCGCAGCTCGCGCGAGAGCTTGAGCGCGTCGTCGAGCGTGATGTGCAGATTTCCAGGCCCGCCGGGTACGAGCTTGGCGATCACATCGCAGTCGGCGTAGGTCATATTCAGCGCGCGGCCCACGTCGCGGATCGCGCCGCGCGCCGCCATCGTGCCGAAGGTCACGATCTGCGCCACATGGTCGTCGCCGTACTTCCGGCGAACGTAGTCTACCACCTCGCCCCGGCGGGTGTCGCCAAAGTCCATATCAATATCGGGCATGGATACCCGCTCCGGGTTGAGAAAACGCTCGAAGTACAGGTCGTACTTCATGGGGTCGATATCCGTGATCTCCAGACAGTAGGACACCATGGAGCCCGCGGCGGAGCCGCGCCCCGGCCCTACCGGGATATCCACGCTCTTGGCGTAGCGCACAAAGTCGGACACGATGAGGAAGTAATCGGTGAACCCCATCTTTTCGATCATGTCCAGCTCATAGTCCAGCTGCTTGCGATAGTCCGGCCGGCTGCCGCCGTACCGCTTGACAAACCCCTCATCACACAGCTTCCGCAGATACGAGGGTGAATCGTAGCCCTCCGGCAGCTGGAACTCCGGCAGGTGGTATTTGCCGAACGTAAATTCCAGTTGGCACATATCCGCAATGCGCTGGGTGTTGGCTACCGCCTCCGGATACCCGGCGAACAGCGCCTCCATCTCCTCCGTGGAACGCAGATAGAAATTCTGCGGCTCGTAGCGCATCCGGTTGGCGTCGTCCACGGTCTTGCCCGTCTGGATGCACAGCAGCACATCGTGGCTCTCGGCATCCTCCCTGCGCAGGTAGTGGGCGTCGTTGGTGCAGACCAGCGGGATGCCCGTCTCATTGTGGAGGCGCAGAAGCTGCCGGTTCACCTCAGTCTGGTCGGCGATGCCGTGATCCTGCAATTCCAGATAGAAGCTGTCCTCTCCGAAAATCTCCCGCATGGTCAGGGCATACTCCTTCGCCCCGTCGTAGTCGCCGTTCGCCAGCCGGCGGGGGATCTCGCCTGCCAGACAGGCCGACAGTGCGATCAGTCCCTCGGAATGCTGGCGCAGCAGCTCCATGTCGATACGGGGCTTGATGTAGAAGCCCTCGGTAAACGCCTGGCTGACCATATAGGACAGGTTGCGATAGCCCGTCTCGTTTTTGCACAGCAGCACCAGATGGCGGGACTCCGCATCGAACTCATGCTGCTTATCGAAGCGCGTGCGGCGCGCCACATAGACCTCGCAGCCGATGATGGGATGGATACCCTCCTTTTTGCAGGCGCGGTAAAAGTCGATGGCGCCATACATCACGCCGTGGTCCGTAATGGCCACCGCGTTCTGCCCCATCTCCTTGACCAGCGCCGGAAGATCCCGTATCCGGCAGGCACCATCCAGCAGACTGTACTCCGTATGGACGTGCAGATGTACGAATCCCATGCTATCCCCTATCCCTCTGCGTTATTTACAAAGCTCGTCCAGCATATCGCACAGCAGCTCCGTACCGGATACCACCAGCATCCGGCAGTGGTGCGTCACACCCAGCTCCCGCGCCATATCCGTGGCGTCCAGTTCCTTCTCCGCCAGCAGCTCGCGGCAGTCCAGCTTATGGAACCGTGCCGTGAACCGCCGCTGAAAATCCTGTGTCAACTCTGTGGAGCGCTTTTTCCCCGCAGGGCCATTCTCCAGCGTGCTGGGATACACCATACCCAGTACCACAGCCGCCGCATTGACCACACCGCACGCGCCGCCATAGCGCAGTCCGCCGCCGAAGCCGCTGGCCACTGCCATGCTCTGCGCGTCCGTCAGTCCTGTTACGTCCGTAAAGGCCAGCAGCACGCTTTGGCCGCAGTTCAGACCCTTTTCGTGGCATTCCTTGGCCCGCAGGCACCGTTCTCTTTTTGTCATAGCTCGTTTGCCTCCTCCATGAGTTTACGCATCCGATGGTTGATGCAGGATTTTGTCACCGGCGGGTCGCATCGCTCCGCCAGCTGTGTCAGCGACAGCTCTGGATATGCCAGACGCAGCGCCGCTGTCTGCCGCAATTTCTCAGGCAGCAACTCCCACCGCCGGCTCTCCCGCAGCCTTTCGATGGCGGATACCTGCTCCTGTGCCGCGTCCAGCGTTTTATTCACATTGGCCATGTCGCAGTTCATGGCGCGGTTGGCGCCGTTGCGGATCTCCTTGTCCACCTTGGCGGTCATGATATCCATGGCAGCCGCCGGCGCACCGATCTTCGTCAGCAGATCCTCAATATGCTCCGACTGCTTGAAATAGATGAGATAGTTCACGCCGCGCTGTACCGAGCGGGGCAAAAAGCCCATCTCCTCCAATAGGCGGGACACCTCGCGGCTGGCCTGTTTGTGGTTGGTGGCCAGCTCCATGTGGTACCGTTTTTCCGGATCAGTTACACTGCCGCCTGCCAAAAATGCCCCCCGCAGGAACGCCGTCCGGCAGCAGTCGTCCTCCAACAATCCAAAGTTGACGTGCAGCACCATGATCTGACGGGGGTCGTACCCCAGCGTATTGATGATCCGCGCCAGCTTGTCCCGGTCGGTGATGCGGAAGATCAGCTTTCCCCGCCCGTCCTTCTCCGGCAGCTGGTCGAATTTCAGGGAAAATGCCTTGTGGAACAGCTTGGGCAGCCGTGCGGCAAACTCCGGATTCTCTGTGATGATCCGTACTTCCGACGGCGTGAACGTATTGCAGTACAGCAGCACGCCGTAGGCCTCCGCCCGGGCGCAGCACTGCCGGGATAGCTGTGTCCGGCATATCTCATTCTTTGCCTTGTACGCAAATGAGCTCATCATCGCCTCTCCTTACCGTGAAATGTCCCGGTGGCTTTCGGACACCGGATACCCCAAGCCGCCGATATAGTTGGCCAGATGGTGCGCCATCGCCGTAGAACGATGCCGCCCGCCGGTGCAGCCTACGGCGATGACCAATTCCGTCCGTCCCTCCTGCAAGTACTGGGGCAGCAGAAACGCCAGCAGCGGCTCCAGACGCTCCAGAAACCGCCCCGCCGCCTCCGACGCGAACACATACTCCCGCACCGGCGCCAGCAGCTCCCGCTCGCGCCGGACGGCCTCCTCGATGGTAATGCCCTCCGCGCACAGCGGATGGCTGCGCCGTGTCTCCTTGTAGCGGCTGATAATGACCCGCGTATCCGCCTCCAGAAAAAGCATACGGCACCGGACACCGTCCCGGCGGCGCAGCTTGTCCAGCACGTCGATGAGCCGCTGGAACGGCTCGCCCGCCCGGACATCGTACACCAGCGCTACCCGGTCATAGCGACCGCCGGAGGCCGTGCAGAAATTGGCAAATTTCAGCATCATCTCCGCGGGCAGATTGTCCACGATATAGTAGCCGATATCCTCCAGAAAAGTGGCGGCACGGGATTTTCCGCTGCCGGAAAGTCCTGAAATAATGAGTATCTCCACGTTTCGCTCCTCAGTGTATCACCTTGACCTCCGGCTCCAGCCGGACGCCCTTTTCCTCCCATACGCGCTGCTGCACCTGCGCCATCAGCGCCAAGACGTCTGCACAGGTAGCACCGCCGCGATTGATGACGAAGCCCGCGTGCTTCTCCGATACCTGCGCGCCGCCTATCGTCAGCCCCTTTAGACCGCACTGGTCGATGAGTGCGGCGGCAAAATGCCCCTCCGGGCGCTTGAAGGTGCTCCCCGCGCTGGGATATTCCAAGGGCTGTGAAGTCTTCCTCCTTGCCATCAGTTCGTCCATTTTTTCCCGGATCGCGGCGCTCTCGCCGGCCTCCAGCGTAAAGACAGCCCGCAGCACCACCGCGTCGGGACGGTCTGTCAGCAGGCTGTGCCGGTACGAGAAGGCCAACTCCTCATTGGTAAGCGTCTGGATGCCCTCCTCCGGGAACAGCACTGTCGCCTTGCGCACCACCTGCCGCATCTCACCGCCGTAGGCGCCTGCGTTCATACACACCGCACCGCCCACGCTGCCGGGGATGCCGTGGGCAAACTCCAGCCCCGACAGACCGTGCTGCTGGGCGAATACCGCCACCCGCGACAGGGACGCGCCGGCCTCCGCTGCAACGCGGCCCTCCGCGTCCAGCGTCACACCGGACATATCCCGTGTGTTCACTACCAGACGGTCTACTCCCTCATCGGGAAACAGCAGGTTCGTGCCGTTGCCGATGACCAGCGGCCGCGCCCCGCAGGTGCGCGCCGCCTCGATCAGCAGCACCATCTGGCTGCCGTCCTTGGGAAATGCCATGCGCCGCGCCGGGCCGCCGATGCGGAACGACGTGTGCCTAAACAGCGGCGCGTCGTGCTCGTATGTCATATCCGGCAGGTAATCCGCCGTCCATTGATCCAATGCCTCGTACCAGCTCATAACTCCTCCTGAAAGATCCTCAGATCCGTTAGATCCGTTTGTTCTTCCCCAGCAGCGCCGCGCCGATGATGCCGGCCTGATTGCCCAGCACCGCCTTGACGATGCGGGTGCGCCGGTTTTTGGCACAGGGGATGCACTCCCGCTCCACACAGCGCTGTACCGGCAGCAGAAGCTGCTCGTCGGCCTCGTTGCTGACGCCGCCGCCGATGGCCAGCGCGTCCGGCTGGAACACATTGACCACGTTTACGATGCCGCAGGCCAGATAGCTTACATATTCGTCGCAGATACGCTGTCCCACAGGGTCGCCCTGCCGCGCCGCGATAAACGCGGACTGGCCGGACACATGGCCGTCGTTTTCCGCCACCACGCGTGCCAGAATACTATCCGGATGGGCGGCCACAGCCTCCGCTGTCATGCGCTTCAGCGCGGAGGCAGAGGCATACTGCTCCCAGCAGCCGTGCCGCCCGCAGGGACAGGGCAGGCCGTTCAGCTGGATCACCGTGTGTCCCACCTCTCCCGCCATGCCGTTGCCGCCGTGGTAGATCTTACCGTTATGGATGATGCCCGCGCCCACGCCGGTACCCAGCGTGATGGTCACGAAGCGCTTGCTGTCCCGGCCTGCGCCTACATAGTATTCCGCCAGTGCCGCGCAGTTAGCGTCGTTCTCGATATACAGCGGAATGGACAGGTAGTGATGGAACAGCTTCCGCAGCGGCACATTCCGCAGCGGCAGGTTGCAGGTATAGCCGATGGAGCCGGAGCGGATCTCCACCGTTCCGGGCACGCCGACGCCCACGGAGGCAATCTCGTCCAGCGGTACGCCGGCGCTCTTGGCAAGCTCCTGCGTCATGGACACAATGGTCCACGCCAGAGACTGCTGATCCGTGATGGACGCCACCTTCATTTTTTGTACGGCGAGAAGCTGTCCGTTTTCGTCCGCCAGTCCCGCCTTCAGGTTTGTGCCGCCGATATCTACACCCACATACTTCATTGCTTTGCTCTGTTCTCCTTTATCATCGCGTCCATCTTGCTGTCAAACTGCGTCACGAAATCCCGCGCCGAATTATACCCATACTTCATCTGCCGGTTCTTCATGGTGGCGATCTCCACGATGCCCGCCAGATTTCGGCCTGGCCGCACGGGGATGGTGACGATGGGCAGCTCCACCTCCAGCATCTCGTACTTCTCCTCGCCCAGCCCCAGCCGGTCGTAGAATTTACCGTCCACCCACTGCTCCAGCTGGATGACAAGGTCGATCTCCGTGTCAAACTGCACAGCGCCCATGCCGAACAGCTGCTGTACATCGATAACGCCTACGCCGCGGATCTCAATGTAGTGGCGGATCAGCTCCGGCGCTGTGCCAAACAGGTTGTTGGAGATGCGGCGGATCTCCACGGCGTCGTCCGCCACCAGACGGTGGCCGCGCTTGAGCAGCTCGATAGCCGTCTCGCTTTTGCCGATACCGGAATCACCCAAAATCAAGACACCCTGACCGTAAATGTTCATCAGCACGCCGTGGCGGGCGATCTGAGGCGCCATGGCACGGTTCAGATAGTCGATGAGCTTACTGGTCACATCCACCGTGGACTCCGCCGAGCGCAGCAGCGTGCGGTCATGCTTGTTTGCCATCTGCACCAGCTCCGGCGGCGCCTCCATATCTCTGGCGACGATCATGGCGGGGAACGGATAGCTCAGCAGCTTGTTGAATACCCGCGTCCGCTCAGCCTCCGTCATCCGCTCCAGAAACTGCATTTCGCCCCGGCCCAGAATTTGCAGGCGCTTATCGTCAAAATAATCGTAAAAACCCACCAGCTGCAAAGCCGGTCGGTTCACATCCGAAATGGTCACAACGGTGTTGTCAAAATCCCGGCCCTTGTGCAGGATCTCCATGCCGAAGGTCTCCACCATATTCTTCAGACTGGCCGGTGTGCGCTTGACTTTTTCCATAAAGCTTCCTCCTGTGAGGCGCCTGCCGCAGACGGCGGCAAATACGCATAATTACCATTTCATATTATATCTTGTATCCCTTTGTTACGCAACACTTTCCCCTTCCAAAAAAATTTCGTTTTTTTGTCAAATAGTGCTTGCAATTCATGACATTATCTGTTATTATATCAACTGCTTGCGGTGCAAGCGACCCGTATGTTATGACAGCAAGGAGGTGCAACGGATGGCTAAGTGCGAATTTTGCGACAAGGGCGTGAGCTTTGGCATCAAGGTCTCTCACTCTCATCGGCGTTCCAATCGCCCCTGGAAGCCCAATGTCAAGCGCGTGAAGGCAGTGATCAACGGCACGCCTCGCCATGTATATGTTTGTACCCGGTGCCTGCGTTCCGGCAAAGTTACCCGCGCGATCTGAGTTTGATCAGCGCCTGAACTGTACAGACAAGCGCCCTGCGGAGTTTTCCGCAGGGCGTTCTTCTTTTCCTTGTCAGCGTAAAAAGCACAGCGCGATTCTTTAGCCGCGCTGTGCTTTTCCTATTTCTGCGTCTTTTACAGCTCTGGATCCCAGCTGCGGCGCTTTCCGTCATCTGCCGCTGTTTTCCCCTCAGTTTCATCGGTCGGCGTCGGCTCGGCCACGCCCTGTCGGGCAAAGCCCAGATAGCGTGTACCCTGAAACGTCAGCTCACCAAAGTCACCCTCGGCCAGCATACCGTACTCCCGGCCGCCAACGTGCAGCTCCATCCGGTCGCCGCTGGCCACCTGAAAGGTGGCGTAATAGGTGGTGGAGGTGGTGGTGTGTATACCGTGGGCGCCGGTGGCGTCACCGGCGTTGTTGTGGTGGTGTACGGAGGTATTCTGCCGCTTGGACACCACGGTGGCCTCCACCGTCAGGCGCGGCGAATGATTGTTCTTACTCCATGTGCTGATGCCCCGCACCGCTGTAACGATAAATAGCACCAGTATAACGCCGAACATCAGAACGAACATAACATCGAATGCGCTGAAACCAAACCCAAATCCCATCGCGTGTCTCCTTTCGTCGGTCAAACTGTCTTTCTATCCTGAATTATATCCCATCGCCGCCGGTATGTCCATCAACTTCAGGTTGCCTGTACAGGAACCGGCGCAACTTTAAGTTTACAAGGGCTTATTCCTTGGTCAGATGCCCCATGGCAGCCCGCAGCATCAGCTTTTTCGTACCCACGGTGTCGAAGGCTACCTCAATGAGCGCATCGTTGCCCATGACCCGGACGGACAGCACCATACCCTGTCCGAAGGCATCGTGGCGCACGCTCTCACCCGGCGCCAGCTGCATCAGCCCGCCGGAGGGCGCTGCCTTCCGGACGCCGCCTGTCGCCGTTTGCAGCGGCTTTGCGGCGGGGGCGGCAGGTGCGCGGGACGTAGTGACCGGTGAGGCGCGGCGGCTCTGTCCGCTGCCGTATCCGCCGTAGCTGCCGTACTTCTCCCCGTATCCGCCGTATTGGCCCGCGTATCCGTCGCCAAAGCCATCGCCCCAGCCGATATCGCTCTCCACGCTGCGGGGCTGCGGCTTGCTGAGCCACTCCATGTTCTCCTCCGGTATCTCCTTCAAGAAGCGGGAAGGCATAGCGGGGGCTGTACGGCCGAACAGCATACGCTGCCGTGCGTTGGTCAGCGTCAGCGTCTCCTTGGCGCGGGTCATGGCCACGTAGCAAAGACGCCGTTCCTCCTCCATCTCCTCCGCATCGCCCATGGCGCGATTTCCGGGGAAAAGTCCGTCCTCCATGCCCACCACATAGACGTGGGGAAATTCCAGACCTTTGGCGGCGTGCATGGTCATCATGGTCACGCAGTTGTCGCTGTCGGACTGGCTGTCCAGATCGGTATACAGCGCCACCTCATCCAGAAAGCCCGCCAGCGTCGGTTCACCCTCCGCATTTTCCAGATACCCCTGAATGCTGGATTTCAGCTCCTCCACGTTCTCCAGACGGCCGCGGCTCTCCACATCGTCCTTTTCCCGCAGGGCGGCGGTGTAGCCGCTCTTGTCGCAGACCAGATCGTAAAACGCCATGAGGTCGGAGTCCGGCAGTTGCCGGCGCAGGGACTCGATCATATCTGTAAAGGCAAGGAGCTTGCCAGCCGCATTTTTCAATTCCGGATAGTCTGTCGCGTGGAGAAGCACCTCATAGAGGGAGCTTCCCTGCTCGGTGGCAAGGAGCTGCGCCTTGTCCACGGTGGTCTGCCCGATCTTGCGGGAGGGTACATTGATGATACGCCGCAGACGCAGGTCGTCGGTGGTGTTGCTGATGACGCACAGATACGCCAGCATATCCTTGACCTCAGCGCGGTCAAAGAACTTCATGCCGCCGTAGATCTTGTAGGGTACGCCGTTGCGCTTGAACGCATATTCCAGCGCGTTGGACTGGGCGTTCATCCGGTAAAGCACAGCGTTGTCCTTCCAGCTCTCGCCCCGGCGGTAGCCGGTCATCATCTGCCCCACCACATAATTGGCCTCATCGCTCTCATTAAAAGCGGTTTTGACGGTGACCTTCTCCCCCGCCCCGTTCTCCGTCCACAGGGTCTTCCCCTTGCGCCCTTCATTGTGGCGGATGACGGCGTTGGCCGCGTCCAGAATGTTCTGCGTGGAGCGGTAATTCTGCTCCAGACGGATGGTGCGAGCGCCCTTGTACTCCTTTTCAAAGCTGAGGATGTTGCTGATATCCGCGCCGCGGAAGCGGTAAATGCTCTGGTCGTCGTCGCCCACCACGCAGATATTGTGCCGCGCGTTGGTCAGAAGACTGGCCAGCAGGTATTGCAGGTGGTTGGTGTCCTGATACTCGTCGATGAGGATATAGCGGAATTTGTTCTGATAGTACGCCCGCACATCCGGACAGTCCTGCAGCAGCCGGACGGTGTGCAGGATGATGTCGTCGAAGTCCAGCGCATTGGCATCCCGCAGTTTTCTGTTGTAAAGTGCATACACTTTACCGATCCTGATGCGCCGCCAATCGTTGATGGCCTGCCACTGCTGGATAAACGCCTCCGGCGACTGCATATCGTCCTTTGCGCGGGAAATAACGCTCAGGATCTCTCTGGGCGGAAACGCCTTCTCGTCCAGCGACAGTTCCTTGAGGATATCCTTGATGACCCGCTTGCTGTCGTCCGTATCGTAGATGGTGAAGCTGCGGTCAAAGCCGAGGCGGTCAATATCCCGGCGCAGAATACGCACACAGGCGGAGTGGAACGTGGACGCCCACACATCCTGCGCCACATTCTCCCCCAGCATACGGCCCAGCCGTTCCTTCAGCTCGTTGGCGGCCTTGTTGGTAAAGGTGATGGCCAACACCTCCCACGGGCGGGCGGGCTCCACGGCGCAGAGGTACTGCATCAGCGGACGCTGCTCCTCGTCGGGCGCTTTGGCGTATTCCTCCAGAAAAGCCGCCACATCCTCTGTCACGAGGATGGGGATATCCGTACTGTCACTGCCCCGCCCATAGCGCAGCAGATTGGCCACACGGTTAATAAGAACCGTGGTCTTACCGGATCCGGCGCCTGCCAGCAGCAGCAGCGGCCCCTCCGTGGTCAGCACGCCCTCCCGCTGGCGTGGGTTCAGCTTTTGAAAGTCGGCGGCAATGGCAGCACGCCGCGCCTCGATAAATCGTCTCTCCAGTTCCGTCATGCAGAAGCCTCGCTTTTCTCTTTCTTGCCCTCTATTTTAATACACCTTTAGCCCGCGGTCAACCGTTACCGAAAAATAAGTAGAATTTTTGTTCGATTTATGTTGACAAGAACGCCTGTTCGATTTATAATGCAAACAGAACATGAGTTTGATATGGAGGTAACTCTTATGACGACGATCGGATTGCTCATCACTCTGCTGGGCGCAGGTTCCATTGCTGCCAACGTGATGCGTCTCATCGACTGTATCGACCATCCGGCCCCCCGCCGCAGACACCGCACGGCGTAATGACATGGATGTTCTTGAGAAGCTGACGATCCTGACGGACGCCGCCAAGTACGATGCGGCCTGCACCTCCAGCGGTGTGCAGCGCGGATCCAGACCCGGCATGGTCGGCAACACCACCTCCTCCATCGCCGGATGCTGCCACAGCTTTTCGGCGGATGGCCGCTGCATCACGCTGCTGAAGGTACTGATGACCAACGTCTGCGCCTTTGACTGCAAATACTGCATCAATCGGCGCAGCAACGACACGCGGCGGGCGGCGTTCACGCCGCGGGAACTTGCAGAGCTGACCATTGGCTTTTACCGGCGGAATTACATCGAAGGGTTGTTTCTCTCCAGCGGTGTACTGCGCAGCCCGGACTATACTACCGAGCAGATGATACGGGCGCTTCGCATCCTGCGGGAGGAGTACCGGTTCAACGGCTACATCCACGCCAAGGCCATTCCCGGCACGTCCCCGGAGCTGGTGGAACAGTTGGGCCTGCTGGCGGACCGTCTCAGCGTCAACATCGAGCTGCCGTCGCAAACCGGCCTGCAGACGCTGGCGCCGGATAAAACGAAGGAGGCGATCCTGCGGCCCATGGGACAGATACGGGACGGCGTGCGCCAAAGTAAGGCGGAGCTTGCCAAGTACAGGCACGCGCCGGTGTTTGCCCCGGCCGGGCAAAGCACGCAGCTCATCGTGGGCGCCACCGGCGATGATGACCGGCACATCCTCCGATTGACGGAGTCGCTGTACGAGAAGTACCGGCTCAAGCGGGTGTTTTACTCGGCATATGTGCCGGTGGTGGAGAACCGCCTCCTCCCTGCTCTCGACACAAAACCGCCGCTGCTGCGGGAGCATCGGCTGTATCAGGCGGACTGGCTTCTGCGCTTCTACGGCTTCCGGGCCGCGGAGCTGCTGGACGATGCGCACCCCAACTTCGACTGTCGGCTCGATCCAAAATCCAGTTGGGCAGTGACACATCTGGAGCAGTTCCCGGTGGAGATCATGCGAGCGGATCTGGAGACGCTGCTGCGGGTGCCGGGCATCGGCCCGGTCAGTGCACGGCGCATCCTGTCAGCCCGGCGGCAGAGTCATCTCCGCTTCGAGGATTTGAAAAAACTGGGCGTCGTTGTGAAGCGGGCACAGTTTTTTATCACCTGCGGCGGCAGAATGCGGCAGGGACTGCACTTCTCACCGGACACGCTGCCGGTACGGCTGGCGCAGATGGAACGGGGCTTTCTTCCAGAGAACTGCACAGAACAGCTGTCACTATTTGACGATGCGGGGTGAACGACTTGGATGTGATCTATCAATACGACGGGACGTTCGCGGGGTTTTTGTGCTGTATTTACGATAGCTATGTCTATAAGGAATCCCCCGTCGGCTTTTCTTCCGACGAGGGATTCTTGTCTCTGTACGAGGTGCGCACTGTACCCACCAGCGCCGCACACAGCAAGCGGGTATATCAGGGGATCTTTTCCCGGTCGGCGCAGGCGGCGAAGGTGCTGCGGAGAGCTTTCCTGACCTGCATGGAGGATAAGGAGCTGTATCTCTACGCATTCGCCTGCAAGGTGCTGCGGGAGGGCGGCGGCTTCATGGGGGATCTGTCCGATCCGGTGTACTATCCGCTGCACAAGTCTCTCCGGCACATGAGCGGCGAGCTGGAAAAACTCCGGGGTTTTGTGCGTTTTTCGGACTATCACGGTGTGCTTGGCGCGGTGATTGAGCCGAAAAACCGTGTTCTGCCGCTGCTGCGCTATCATTTCTGTGCGCGCTATGCAAACGAGACATTTTTCATCTTCGATAGAACCAACCGTGAGGTTCTGTTCCACGCGCAGGGTCACGCCCGCATCGTGCCGATGGAGCATCTGGAGTTGGCAGCACCGGATGAGACGGAGCTCCAGTACAGGCGGCTCTGGAAAACCTTCTTTGAGACGGTGGCTATCAAGGAACGGCGAAACCCGCGCTGCCAGAACTCGTTTCTCCCCAAGCGCTATCGCGGCGTCATGACGGAGTTCTTGCCGCTGGACGACGGCACCATGCCTTTCCGACCGGAGCAGCCGCGGCTGCGGCCCTGAACGTGTCCTGCCGATCAATCGCTCAGCAGCTCCCGCAGCTTCTGTAAGCTGCGGCGCTCCATGCGGGATACCTGCACCTGCGAAACGTGGAGCAGCCGGGCGGTCTGCTCCTGCGTCAAGCCCTTGAAAAACCGGAGAAGGATGGTCTTTTTCTCCTGCTCCGGCAGGTGGTCGATGGCCTCCCGCAGGGCGAGCCGCTCCACCATCCCCGCCTCCGGCTCCTCCGTACCCAGCAGGGATTCCAGCGTCAGTCCCTCCGCCGTCTCCTGCTGTAAGGATTCCGGCGCCACCACCGCCAGCTCGATGTGGGCGATCTCCTCCACGGTGAGGCCAGTCTCCTCTGCCAATTCGGAGAGCCGCGGCGCGCAGCCCAGACGATTTTGCAGGCGCTCCTTGGCCGCCCAGAGCATTTGCCCCTTCTCCCGTAGAGTGCGTCCAACTTTTATAGGGCCGTCATCTCGCAGAAAGCGGCGTATTTCCCCTGCGATCTTGGGTACGGCGTAGGTGGAAAACTGCGTTCCGTATGTGAGGTCAAACCCCTTTACAGCCTTGATAAATCCGATACATCCCAGCTGATACAGGTCATCCGTCTCCACACCGCAGCCGCGATAGCGCTTGACGATCGACCAGATCAGGCCGGTATTTTCCAGGAGCATCTGCTGGCAGGCGTCATCGTCCCCCTGCTGCGCCCGCTCCAACAGTGCCATGCGATCCTCCGCCGTCATCGCGACACCAGACGCGGCGCGATGCGCTTTCGCATCTGGACAGTGGTACCCTTGCCTGCTATCGAACGAACGATGAGCTTGTCCATGAAGCTCTCCATGATGGTGAAGCCCATCCCGCTCCGCTCGCTGCCGCCGGTGGTAAACAGCGGGCGGCGTGCCTCCTCTACATCGGCGATACCGCGGCCCCAGTCGCGAACGGTGATCTCCAGCACATTTCCCTTGAGCAGCTTCATCTTCATAACGATCTTTCCCAACGTATCCGGATAGGCGTGGACGATGGCGTTTGTCACCGCTTCGCTGACGGCGGTCTTGATGTCGCCCATCTCGTCCAATGTCGGGTCAAGCTGCAGCGCAAAGCCCGCCGCGGCGGAGCGTGCAAAGCTCTCGTTGCTGCTGCGGCTGAGAAATTCGATGGTCACATAGTTTTCGGCGCGTGTCATATGTACTCTCCTCCTATCTTTTCAGGCGATGGTCATCATTCGCCCAATACCCGCCGCCTCGAACACCTTCCGGGGCTGCGGCGCTACATGGCGCAGCGTCACGCTGCCCCCCAGCTCCCGCATACGCTGCCAGCCCCGCAGCGCCACGGCGATGCCGGAGCTGTCCATAAACGTGACGTCCGTGAAATTCAGGATCAGCACCATCGGCAGCGTCTTCTGTATGTCCTGCTCCAAGCGGAGCAGCAGTCCCTGTGCGCCGTGATGATCCAGCTCCCCCTTCAGAAAGAACTCCAAACAGTTCCCCTCATGTCTGGTCAACACTTCCATATCCAATGCTCCTTCGTAAAAAAATAATCACCGCAGATCATTGATCTACGGTGATTATAGTGTATTTATGCAGTTTTTACTGTCGAATCACGCCTGTCAGGTCAGGAAATTCAGATCTGCATGGCAGCGGCGGACTCATCCAGCTTGGCAATGAGGGCGCGGGCCTTCTCCGCCTTTTCACGCTCGGCGTTGACGACATTCTCCGGCGCACGGGAGGTGAAGGACTCGTTAGCCAGCTTTGCCTCGATACGCTGGAGATTCTCCTCCGCCTTCTTACGCTCGGCGGCGATGCGCGCCAGCTCCTTGGCGATATCCACCAACTCCGCCATGGGCATATAGATGGTGGCGTCGTGGGTCGCCACCGTCACCATACCGGTCAGGTCGGCGGGCGCGGCGGTCTGTACCGTCAGCTCGCTGGCGTAGGCCATGCGGGTGATGAAATGCGCACCCAGCCGGTAGTTTTCCGGCTCGGCTGCCACGATGACCACCTGTGCCTTGCGGCTGGGCGGCACGTTCATCTCGGCGCGGCGGGCGCGGATAGCGGAGATGGCGTCCTTCACCGCCTCCATGGCGGCTTCCGCCTCCGGGAAGTGCAGCGCGTCCTGATACTCCGGCCACTTGGCGGTAATCAGATAGTCGCCCTCGTGGGGCAGCGCCTGCCAGATCTCCTCGGTGATGAAGGGCATGAACGGATGCAGCAGCTCCATGATCCGCAGCAGCACATAGCACAGCACGTTCTCGGCGGCCAGCTTAGCAGCCTCATCCTCGCCGTTGAGACGGGTCTTGGTCAGCTCGATATACCAGTCGCAGTAGGTGTCCCAGATGAAATCGTAGATCTTGGCGGAGGCCACGCCCAGCTCATACGCCTCCAGATTGTCGGTGACCTCGCGGATCAGCGTATTCAGACGGCTGAGCACCCACTTGTCCTCCAGCTCCAGCTTCTCCGGCAGCTGCACCTTGTCAATGGACAGGTTCATCATCACGAAGCGGCTGGCATTCCAGATCTTATTGGCGAAGTTGCGCATAGCCTCGCACTTCTCCACAAAGAAACGCATATCGTTGCCGGGGCTGTTGCCGGTGATGAGGTTGAAGCGCAGAGCATCGGCACCGTACTTCTCCGCCATCTCCAGCGGGTCGATGCCGTTGCCCAGGGACTTGGACATCTTGCGGCCCTTGTCGTCGCGGACAAGACCGTGGATGAACACCGTCTTGAACGGTTCCTTCTTCATCTGCTCCATGCCGGAGAAGATCATGCGCGCCACCCAGAAGAAGATGATGTCGTAGCCGGTGACCATAACGGAGGTAGGATACCAGTAGTTCAGGTCAGCGGCATCCAGATCGGGCCAGCCCATGGTGGAGAAGGGCCACAGAGCCGAGCTGAACCAAGTATCCAGCACATCCTCCTCGCGGGTCAGATGGGTGCAGCCGCACTTCTCGCACTTGGTGGGGTCGGTACGGCTCACGTTGATGTGGCCGCACTCGTCGCAGTACCAGGCGGGGATCTGGTGACCCCACCAGAGCTGACGGGAGATGCACCAGTCGTGGACGTTCTCCATCCAATTGATATAGGTCTTGGTGAAGCGCTCCGGCACGAAGTTGATGGTGCCGTCCTCCACCACGCGGATGGCCTCCTTGGCCAGCGGCGCCATCTTCACGAACCACTGGGCAGAGATCAGCGGCTCCACGTCGTTGTGGCAGCGGTAGCAGGTGCCCACGTTGTGGGAGTAGGGCTCGGCCTTGACCAGATAGCCCTCGGCCTCCAGATCGGCCACGATGGCCTTGCGGCACTCGTAGCGGTCCATGCCCTCGTACTTGCCGCCGTTCTCGTTGATCTTACCGTCGTCGGCAATGCAGCGGATGACCTCCAGATGGTGGCGCAGGCCCACCTCAAAGTCGTTGGGGTCGTGAGCCGGGGTCATCTTCACGGCGCCGGTGCCGAAGCCGATCTCGCAGTACTCGTCGCCCACGATGGGGATCTCGCGGCCCACCAGCGGCAGGATGCAGGTCTTGCCGATGAGGTGCTTGAACTTCTCATCCTCCGGGTTGACCGCTACACCGGTGTCGCCCAGCATGGTCTCCGGACGGGTGGTGGCGATAATGATATCGCCGCTGCCGTCGCTCAGCGGGTAGCGAACGTACCACAGGTGGCCAGGCTTGTCCACATACTCCACCTCGGCGTCAGACAGCGCCGTCAGGCAGTTGGGGCACCAGTTGATGATGCGGCTGCCCTTGTAGATCAGGCCCTTGTCGTACAGCTCGCAGAACGTCTCGCGGACAGCGCGGGAGCATCCCTCGTCCATGGTGAAGCGGCTGCGATCCCAATCGCAGGACGCACCCATCTTCTTCTGCTGCTCCACAATACGGTCGCCGTACTTCTCCTTCCACGCCCAGACGCGCTCCAAAAACTTCTCGCGGCCCAGATCGTAGCGGGTCAGACCCTCCTTGGTACGCAGCTCCTCCTCCACTTTGATCTGGGTGGCGATGCCGGCGTGGTCTGTACCGGGGAGCCACAGCGCTTCATAGCCCTGCATCCGCTTAAAGCGGGTCAGGATGTCCTGCAGTGTGCAGTCCAGCGCGTGCCCCATGTGGAGCTGGCCGGTGACGTTTGGGGGCGGCATGACGATGGAAAACGGCTTCTTGTCCGGATCGGGCTTGGCCTTGAAGCAGCCGCCGTCCATCCACATCTGGTAGATCCGGGACTCCACGTCCCGCGGATCGTACACCTTCGGCAGTTCTTTCATATGCTTTCTCCTTTTTGAGTATTTGGCAAAACAAAAAGTCCGCTCCGTTTTGCCATAGCAAAACAGGGCGAACATATACGTCCGTGGTACCACCTGTATTCGGGAAAGCTCCCGCACTCATGGGTGCAGCTACACCCCGTCCCGATAACGGTGGACATCCGTCGCGGCCTACTGCTCGTTCAGCCCGAAGCTCCGAGACGACTTGGGCGGGGCGTCACGGGCGCTTACACCTGCCGCGCCCTCTCTTGGCATCCGCTGACCGCTTACTGCTTCTCATCATCGCTGTTTTCGTATGGTGGGAGTATACTATATCTGCGAAAAAATGTCAAGACCGTTCTCTTTATCGGAAAACGGGGAGCGGATGACCGCTCCCCGTTCATATTTGATCCGTGTTTATTACCGCTTGTTGGAGCGGATCCAGATACCCTGCTTCTCCGCGTTGGCGATCAGCTCATCGCGGAACATGGGGTGGGCGATGCTGACCAGCTTCTCCGCACGCTCCCACGTGGAGCAGCCCACCAGATTGACGCCGCCGTACTCGGTGACGATGTAGTACGCCAGACTGCGGGGGTCGGTGACGATATCGCCGGGGGACAGCAGCGGGTTGATGCGGGACTTGACGTTGCCTTGCTTATCCGTGAAGGACGAGGTCAGGCAGATAAACGCCTTGCCGCCGTTGGACAGCGCCGCGCCCTCCAGGAAGTCCAGCTGGCCGCCGGTGCCGCTGATCTGGCGGATACCGGAGCTTTCGGCGCAGATCTGACCGTACAGATCCACGGAAATACAGTTGTTGATGGACACAAAGTTGTCCTGCTTGCCCACGTTGGCGGGGTCGTTGCAGTAGCTGATGGGGTATGTGACCACGCCGGGGTTTTCCCGGATCCAGTCGTACAGGTCAGGAGAGCCAATGGCGAGACCGAAGATGCTCTTGTAGCGATCCAGCCGCTTGTGGGTATTGGTGATCTTGCCGGCCTTGTACATATCCAGATAGCTGTCACACAGCATCTCCGTATGGATGCCCAGACCCTTCAGGTCGCTCTTGGCGATCATCTGCCCCACGGCGTTGGGCAGCGAGCCGATGCCCAGCTGGAGCGTGGAGCCGTCCACCATGTTCTGCACCACATACTCGGCGATCTTCATCTCCGCCTCGGAGGCGGGAGGCGACTTGACACTGGGCAGTGCGCCGTGGGGGCCCTCCACGATCATATCCACGTCGCTGATGTGGATGCACTCGTCCAGACCGCCGTAGACCCAGGGCAGGTTCTCATTGACCTCCAGGATCACGATGTCCGCCTTGTCCAGCGTGGCGCGGGCGGAGGCGGTGGAGGCGGCGAAGTTGAAGTAGCCGTGCTCATTCATGGGGGTGACGCACATCATGGCCACGTTCACCGTCAGGAACTGGGTGTAGTACCAGCCCAGATTGCGGAACACCATGGGGTTGAAGTTGCACAGTCCCTTATCGCAGAGCTTGCGCTCGTAACCGGACATATGCCAGCTGTTGTAGACAAAGTGCTGGCGGGTGGGGTCGCACTCCACCATCTGAATGGGTTCAAAAATCAGATAACCGCGGATCTTCACGTCCCGCAGCTCCTCCTTACGGCGGGCCACGGCGGCGTCCATCAACGAGGGAAAGCCTGCGCCCATGCCGATGTCGATCCAGTCACCGCTCTTAACGACCTTGGCGGCTTCATCCGGTGTACAGAGCTTGCGTCTGTATTCTGATGTGTAGTCAAACGGTACTGCCATAGTGTTCTCCCTTTCCCCTCATGAAATCGGATTTACTTTGTTAATTTTATCACTCTCCCCGCTGTATGTCAACAAATTAACGGATATTTATCACCGCAATAAAAAATAATCTGCGCCGAAACACAAGAAAAAGAAGATAGAGCCACCCCAAAGGCGGCTCTATCTTCTTTTGTCATAAATCTGCGAAGAATTCTATTACGAAGAAACTTTCTTACTTCTCCGCACGGCGCTTGTAGGCGTCGTTCTTCTCCTTGGCGGCCTCCTCTGCCTCGGCAAACAGCACCTTGGCGTTCTCGGGGAAGCTCAGCTCCAAAGAGGCATAGCGCACCTCGCCCTTCATGAAGTCGTACAGCGGCATGGTGGGCTCCTTACTGTCCAGCGTGAAAGTCTTGGTCTCCGGGCTGTACCGGTACAGGTTCCAGTAACCGGAGTTGACAGCGTCCTTCATCTCCTGCTGGACGTTGTTCATGCCCTTCTTGATGCCGTGGTTGATGCAGGGCGCGTAGCAGATGACAATGGACGGGCCCTTATGAGCCTCGGCCTCCTTGATGGCCTTGATGAGCTGGTTGGGGTTGGCGCCCATGGAGCACTGTGCCACGTACACGTTGTCGTAGGTCATCATCAGCATACCAAGGTCTTTCTTCTTGGTCTTCTTGCCGCTGGCCTGGAACTGCGCCACCGCGCCGATGGGCGTGGCCTTGGAGGACTGTCCGCCGGTGTTGGAGTACACCTCGGTGTCCACCAGCAGCACGTTCACGTCCTCGCCCATGGCGAACACGTGGTCGAGGCCGCCGTAGCCGATGTCGTAGGCCCAGCCGTCGCCGCCGTACATCCACATGGTCTTCTTGGACATATCCTTCTTGCGCTTGAGGATCTCGTCCACAATGGCCTGCTCCTCGGCAGAGAACTTGCCGTTCTCCAGCAGCGCCACCAGCGCCTCGGTAGCGGGAGTGGAGGCGTCCAGATCCTCGTAGGTCTCCAGCCACTTGGCGATAGCGGCCTTGACGGTCTCGTCCTTGGTCAGCGCATCCAGCTCCTTGACGTAGCCGGTGACGCACTCGCGCAGCTGCTTGACAGCCAGACACATACCGTAAGAGAACTCGGCGTTGTTTTCAAACAGGGAGTTGGACCATGCCACGCCCTTGCCCTCGGCGTTCTTACAGTACGGTACGCAGGGCATGGCCGCGCCCCAGGCCTGCGTACAGCCGGTGGCGTTGGCCAGATACATCTTGTCGCCGAACATCTGGGTCAGCAGCTTGATATAGGGCGTTTCGCCGCAGCCGGCGCAGGCGCCGTTGAACTCCACCAGAGGCTGCTTGAACTGGCTGCCCTTCAGGGTGAACTTGTCCACGCGGGAGGTCTTTTCCTTCACGCCGGTCAGGAAGTTCCAGCCGGTCTGATCCAGAGACACCTCGTGGGCGGGCACCATCTTCAGCGCCTTGCCGCTCTTGGGGCAGGAGGCCACGCAGCTGCCGCAGCTGGTGCAGTCCAGCGTGGACACGCCCATGGTATACTTCAAACCGTCCAGACCGGGGCCCTTGGCGTCCACCATCGTCATATCCACGGGAGCCGCCTTGACCTCGCCCTCGTCCAGCAGGAACGGGCGGATAACGGCGTGGGGGCAGACGAAGGAGCACATATTGCATTGGAGGCACTCAGTGGCATCCCACACAGGCAGATGGGTGGCGATACCGCGCTTCTCGTAGCGGGAGGTACCCAGCGGCATGGTGCCGTCCTCCATGCCCTTGAAGGCGGAGACAGGCAGATCGTCGCCCTTCTGGGCGTTGATGGGCACCAGAATGTTCTTGATGACGTAGGGCAGGCTCTCATCGGCGGGCTTCAGCGCCTTGTCGGTGAGGTTCGTCCACTCGGGCTTCACCTTGACCTCCACCAGTGCATTGAGGCCGGCGTCCACGGCAGCGATGTTCATGTTGACGATCTTCTCACCCTTGAGGCCGTAGGTCTTCTTGACGGCGTCCTTCATGTGGGCCACGGCGTCCTCCACGGGGATGACGTTGGCCAGCTTGAAGAAGGCGGCCTGCAGCACCATATTGGAGCGGTTGCCCAGACCCAGCGCCTGCGACTCCTTGTTGGCGTCGATGATATAGAACTTGATATCGTTGTCGGCGATATACTTAAGGATCTCGCCGGGAACATGCTGCTCCAGCTCGTTCTCCGTCCACTCGCAGTTCAGCAGGAAGCTGCCATGGGGCTTCAGCTCATGGATGATGTCGTACTTGGTCAGGTACGTCTGGTTGTGGCAGGCGATGAAGTCCGCGTTGGACACATAGTAGGTGGAGCTGATGGGGTGCTTGCCGAAGCGCAGGTGGCTCTTGGTGATGCCGAAGGACTTCTTGGTGTCGTACTCGAAGTACGCCTGGCAGTACATATCCGTCGTCTCGCCGATGATCTTGATGGAGTTCTTGTTGGCGCCCACCGTGCCGTCGGAGCCGAGACCCCAGAACTTGCAGGAGATGGTGCCCTCCGGCTCGGTGAGCAGAGGTGCGCCCACAGGCAGGGACAGATGGGTCACATCATCCACGATGCCGATAGTGAAGTGGTTCTTCGGCTCATCCAGCAGCAGGTTGTCGAACACAGCCTTGATCTGGGCGGGGGTGGTGTCCTTGCTGCTCAGACCGTAGCGGCCGGCGTAGATGGCAGGACGGTCGCTCTCGTTGATATAGGCAGCGCAGATATCCTCGTACAGAGGCTCGCCGATGGAGCCGATCTCCTTGACGCGGTCGAGAACGGCGATCTTCTTCACCGTCTTGGGCATAGCCGCCATCAGGTGCTTGCGGGAGAAGGGGCGGAACAGGTGTACCTGCAGGAATCCTACCTTCTCGCCCTTGGCGTTCAGATGGTTGACGACCTCCTGTGCGCAGCCGCCCACGGAGCCCATGGCCACGATGACGCGCTCGGCATCGGGTGCGCCATAGTAGTTGAACAGGTGGTACTCACGGCCGGTCAGCTTGCTGATCTGGGCCATGTAGTCCTCCACGATGTCGGGCAGCTCGGCATAGGCCGTGTTGTTGGACTCGCGGAGCTGGAAGTAGATGTCGGGGTTATCCACCAGAGAACGCATCCGGGGATCCTCCGGGTTCAGGGCGTTGGCGCGGAAGGCAGCCAGCGCGTTGCGGTCCACCAGCTTGGCGTACTCGTCATAGCTCAGCACGTCGATCTTCTGGATCTCGTGGCTGGTACGGAAACCGTCGAAGAAGTGCAGGAACGGGATGCGTGCCTTGATGGCGCTCAGGTGCGCCACGGCGGCCAGATCGGCGGACTCCTGTACGCTGCCGCTGGACAGCAGGGCAAAGCCTGTCTGACGGCAGTTCATCACGTCGGAGTGGTCGCCGAAGATGGAGAACGCGTGGGTACCCACGGTGCGGGACGCCACGTGCAGCACGCCGGGCAGACGCTCGCCGGAGATACGGTGCAGGGTGGGGATCATCAGCATCAGGCCCTGAGAGGCAGTGAAGCTGGTGGCCAGTGCACCGGCCTCCAGTGCGCCGTGGCACGCGCCGCAGGCACCGGCCTCGGACTGCATCTCCACCAGACGTACCGGCTGGCCGAAGATGTTCTTTTTCCCATTGGCCGACCATGCATCGGCGTGCTCCGCCATGGGGCTGGAGGGTGTGATGGGGTAGATGGCTGCGACCTCGGAGAACGCATAGGCGACGTATGCCGCCGCCTCGTTGCCGTCGCAGATCTTCATGATCTTGCTCATAAGGTTCTTTCCTCCTCTTTTCTATCAGTCCCTCCCTGCTTTGGCACAGGAAAGGACTTAGATATACCATGTAAGAGTATAGCATTTCGGATGCCGCAGGTCAATGAACAAAAGAGATTCTGTGACATACGTCACAGAATCTCTTTTCGCTTTGTATAAAAAACCAATAGCGGCAGCCCGCGTCAGATCACCACGGGGTATTCACCCAGCGGCAGCCTGCCGTCCCGGACGGTGACCTCCCCGCCCAGACGGTTCGGGTACACGCCGTCCGGCAGGCTTACAGACACCTCGCCGCCCCGGCCGCGCAGGTCAAAGACGCCCAACGCCTGCCCCTCCGGCCCGTCGTAGTGACCCAGCACCACACTGTCGTCCGCCGTCTCCCACCAGAAGCCGCCGCCCAGCGGCAGCGTCTGCTTCATGGCCTTGCAGCGTCCCAGATACAGCTGCACATCCAACCGCATATCGCCGTAGTTGTCATCGGCGTCGAACAGGCCCACCTGCTTTTTCGGCGCGTACTCCATGCCGCTGTACAGCATGGCGGCACCCCGCTGGAAGTAGAGGAATCCCAACCAGTGGTATAGTTGGCGGTCGCTGTCCAGCCACGAGGCCGCCCGAGGCGTATCGTGGTTTTCCAGACAGCGTGCCTTGATGTAGCCGGTGGGGTATGTCAGCTCCTGATAGTTCAGGATATCCGCGTAGGCGCGCAGGGACAGCTCGCCCTTCAAAAATCTCTCGTAGAAGGGCCACACGTCGTAATCGTAGGTCATATCGAAGGCGCGATACAGCTCGGTGTCTGTGGCACAGGCCGCACCCATGCGGCGCAGCCCCAGCACATGAGCGCCGTGGACGCTCTCCGCCAGCCAGATGCAGCCGGGACGCACCGCCTCTACCTGACGGCGCGCCTCACACCAGAAATCCAGCGGCACGCTGCTGGCCACATCACAGCGGAAACCGTCCACAATAGCGGCCCACTGCTTCAGCGTGTCGATCTGGTATGTCCACAGTTCTCGATTGGTGTAGTCCAGATCCACCACGTCCCACCAGTCCGCCACCTTGCGGGTGGGACGCCCCTCGCTGTCGCGGAGGAAGTACGCCGGGTGGGTCTGCGCCAGCACGGAGTCCGGCGAGGTGTGGTTGTACACCACGTCGATGATGCACTTCATGCCGCGGTCGTGGATAGCGTCCACCAGATGGACAAAGTCCTCCCTTGTGCCGTATTCCGGGTTAATACCGCGGTAATCCCGGATGGCGTAGGGACTGCCCAGCGTCCCCTTGCGTCCATCCACGCCGATGGGATGGATCGGCATGAGCCAGATGATGTCCGCACCAAGTCCGCGCAGACGATCCAGATCGCCCTCCAACGCCCGGAATGTACCCTCCCTCGTGTGGTTGCGTACAAAGACGCTGTAAATGACCTGATGCAGCAGGTTCCTGTCGGTGTTCTCCGCCATATCATTTACCTCCCTATTTCAGAAGCTCCAAAAATTCGTCCTCGGTCAGCACGGGGATCCCCAGCTGCTGCGCCTTTTGCAGCTTGCTGCCGGCATTCGCGCCCGCCACCACAT
>ERZ1027188.202-NODE-202-length-26668-cov-6.649194_pt1 | contig 26668 bp, 25 predicted proteins | sample MGYA00519273_ERZ1027188 | MGnify/ENA primary metagenome ERZ1027188 (study PRJEB26926, sample SAMN06164623) | human gut metagenome | biome: ENVO:00009003; feature: ENVO:2100002; material: ENVO:00002003 | host: Homo sapiens | place: USA | collected 2012 ... | reverse complement strand
GGCAGCGTCAGATGTGTATAAGAGACAGAGCCATGCGTGCGTCGGGTTGTTCATGCGGCGGAAGAGTTTGCCTTGCCGAAGATGGATCGGGGAAATGAGAGCGTGCTGCAGGCGTTTGATGAAGCGCTCGCCAATCCGCAGCGGTTTGCGGATGATCAGCTGTTGCGTCAAATGGCTTGGAAATATCCGGATGAAAACGCGGCGCGGCGGCCCATGAAGCTTACGGTATCCGGGCTCCTTCGGGAATTGGAGGGTCCGGAAACCATTGCGCCCATGGCGGAGCGTCCGAGGTTTTTGGCGGAAACACAGGGGATGACCGGCGCGGAGCGCGGCAGCGCATACCATCGCGCCATGCAGTTGCTGGATTTGAAGGCGCTGTGCGGCCTGTCGGGAGCGGCGCTGACCGAAGCGGTGCGCGCGCAGCTGAACGCCATGGAAGCGGCGGGATTGATGGATGCGGGACAGCGGGATGCGGTGCGCCCGTGGAACTTGGCGCGTTTTCTGGAAAGCGCGCTGGGACAGCGGCTTTTGCATGGCGCGAATGTGCGTCGGGAATGGCCGTTTAACGTGTTGATGCGTGCGGAAGACGTGCTGGATCTTCAGGAAACGCCCGTGCTGGATGGAACGCTGATCGTGCAGGGCGTGTTGGATTGCTGTTTCGTGGAAAACGGCGAATGGATTCTCTTGGATTATAAGACGGATCGAGCGGATGACCGTCAGCGATTGATCGAGCAATATCGCCGCCAGTTGGACACATATGCGCTGGCGCTGGAACGCATTACGGGAATGCGGGTGCGGGAAAAATGGATGTGCCTGCTGGGTGTTGCGGACGCGGTGCGCATGGATGAACATCCGCCGGCCTTGTAAGAAAACCGGCGGATGTTTGCGGAAGTCCCCCTAATTCATAACCTGAAGGATCATGCATTTCAAATACTTGGTTTCACTGGCGGCGGGCAAAATGGGATGATCGTAGGCTTGCGTGCGATATTCCACCAGACGCACATGTTTTTTGGAATCTCTGGCGGCTTGGTTGATCACGTCCTGGAACTGTTCGGGAGAAACGTGCTGTGAACAGGAACAGGTTACCAGGAATCCGCCGGGCCGGGTCAGCTTCAGACCGCGCAGATTGATTTCCTTGTATCCGCGCAGAGCGCTTTCCAGTGCGGCGCGGGATTTGGTGAACGCAGGCGGATCCAAAATCACCAAATCGTATGTTTCGCCTTGCTCCGTCAGCTCGCGAAGCAGGTCGAAACAGTTGTGCGCCTCAAAGGAAGCGATGTCTTCCAGATGGTTGCGGCGCGCATTTTCCCGGGCGACCGCCAGCGCGTCCTCAGAAATATCCACGCCCAAAACGCTCCTGGCGCCGGAATGCGCGGCGTTCAAGGCAAAGGAACCGTTGTGGCAAAAACAGTCCAGCACCTTGGCGCCGGGACATAGCGGCGCGATGGCAGCGCGATTCTGCTTTTGATCCAGGAAAAATCCGGTTTTCTGGCCGTTTTTTACGTCAACGGAATAGACAATGCCATTTTCCGTCATGAGAACAGCGTCTGGCACCTCGCCCCAAAGCAGACCTTTGGTTTGTTCCAGTCCCTCATGGCGGCGCACGGGCACGTCGCTGCGTTCATATACGCCTTTGGCGCCGGTGATTTCCGCAAGCAGCCTCGCCAACATTTGTTTGCGCATGTCGATGCCAAGGCTCAGTGCTTGCATTACCAAAATATCGGCAAACTTGTCCACGATCAACCCCGGCAGGAAGTCGGACTCCGAATAGATCAGGCGGCAACTCATGGGATCACACAACAGTTTTCGGTAATTCCATGCGTCCTGAATGCGGCGGCGGAAGAAATCTTCGTCGATTTCTTCGTCCAGGGTGGTCAAAATGCGAATGGTGATTTGAGAATTGGCGTTGAAAAAACCTTTGCCCAGGAACGTGTTTTTGCAGCTGTATACGTCGATAATGCCGCCGTTTTCGGCGCCGTCGTCTACGCGTTCAATCTCGGATGCATAGATCCAGGGATGGCCGCCCCGAACGCGGGTTTCCCGAGTTTTGCGAAGAAATGCTTTTGACATGATATTTCCTCCATTGCCGGATTGATGCGGCGGGTTTTTTGTGGTACACTAAAAGCCATTGCGGTTTCAACATTCACGATTGCGCGCAGGAAAGACGTCCGCGTTCGATGCGCGATGGTTGCCAGTCAAACAGGAGGGATGAAACTTGGACAGCGTCGGAAAACGCCTGAACAAATTCCTTGCGGACAGCGGCTATTGCTCCCGCCGGGAGGCGGACAGGCTCATTGAGGAAGGCCGCGTCACCGTGGACGGCAGAACAGGCGTCCTGGGAGATAAGATTCTGCCCGGCATGACGGTAAAGGTAAACGGGAAGGCGCTCACCGGACAAGGGGAAAAGGTATACCTTCTGCTGAACAAACCGGCCGGAATCGTATGTACGGCGGATTCCCGGGAACCCATGAACGTGGTGGACTATCTTGACTATCCCGTGCGCGTATATCCTGTGGGACGGTTGGACAAGGACAGCGAAGGCCTGCTGCTGATGACCAGCGACGGAGATATTGTGAACCGGCTGCTGCGGGCGGCTGGCGGGCATGAAAAAGAATACGAGGTCATGGTGGATCGTGCCGTTACGCCGGATTTTTTGGAAAAAATGGCGGCAGGCGTTCCCATTCTGGATACGGTCACCCTTCCCTGCAAGATTCGCCGCACGGGCGAAAAATCGTTCAACATTATCCTGGTCCAGGGCTTAAACCGGCAAATTCGCCGCATGTGCGAAGCCTTGGGGTATCGTGTAACGTATCTCCGCCGAATCCGGATTATGAACCTTCGCTTGGGGAAAATGCAGCCCGGCCAGTGGCGAGAGCTAACTTCCGGGGAATTGGAAACGCTGCTGCGCTCTTTGACCGGGGAACGTTAGGCAATTCCGGGAATTTTTGCGGATCAGTTGCGCTCGAAGGAAATAAACTCGGTACCCCGGAAGGTGAGTTTGCCGGAATCGCCTTCCGCCAAATATCCGATTTGGTCGCCGTCGACCTCCAATTCCATTCTGTCGCCGCTTTCTACCTCGAAGGTGGCGTAATAAGACGTGTGTGCGGAGCTGTTTCCCGAACCGCCCCAGGTGTTCTGCCGCTTGCAGACAACGCATGCCGGAACGGTCAGCATGGGGGAACGCTTGTTTTTCACGCTGTGGAAGATGGCTCGAAGAAATACCATCAGGATCAATCCAAGAACAATCACGAAAAATACGGCGAAAAACGGGGGCATTCCCCCAAAGAAGCCGCCGTCAAAACCGAAATTGTCATAATACATTCGGGCATATCCTCCTATACATAATCCTTCCATTCGCCCGCAGGTTCCGGCGTGTGGTGCAGATGGCCTGTGCCGGACAATCCGGGGAAACCCTGCTGGCGCAAGGCCTCGTACAGCACAATTGCAACGGAATTGGACAGATTCAAGCTGCGCGCTTCCTCCCGCATGGGAATTCGAATGCATTTTTCATAATTCTTTGCCAGAAAATCTTCGTCCAGCCCCTTGGTTTCCTTGCCGAACACGAGAAAGTCCTCTGCGCCATAACGCGCTTGACAGTAATCCCTGGGCGCCTTTGTGGTGGCCAGATGCAAGCGCGCGTCCGGATATTCTGCCAAAAACGCCTCCAGACTGTCGTGTATTGTGTATTCCATCAGCCGCCAGTAATCCAAACCGGCACGCTTCAGATACTTGTCGGAAAGTTCGAACCCCAGCGGTCGAATCAAATGCAGCTTTGCGCCCGTGGCGGCGCAGGTACGGGCGATATTGCCGGTGTTCTGGGGAATTTCCGGCTCGACCAGGACGATGTGCATTATTGTTCCCCCAATACATATTTTTGAATGGTTCTGGCAACGCCGTCTTCTTCGCAACGCGGGGCGATCATGCGGGCGGCGTTTTTGAGCTCCTCCACGGCGTTTCCAACGGCAACGGGCCATCCGGCGGCCTGAAACATGTCCAGATCGTTGGTATAATCCCCGAATACCATGATTTCGGATTTCTGGATGCCCAATATTTCCGCCAGGCGCGATACGCCATGCCCCTTTCCCATCTTTTGCGTCATGATCTCCAGGTTGTGCGGGCAGGAGCTGGAAACCGATAGTCCCGCCGCAACCAGCCGATGCCGCATGCGTTCAAGCGCTTGCTGGTCGCGGTTCAGGGCCTCCAATTTCAGCGGCATTTTCAGCGCCCGCCGTTCATATTCCGCCATGCTCAGGTGCTCGCATCGATATTCCTCTCCTCCGATCGTGCCATGAACCCCCTCATGCCGCGGAAAAAAGCCGGTCCGGCTGGTAATATACAAAACATTTCGGTGGAAACTCATGAGCGTTTCGCTGTCTTCCCGCGTCATGGCGTGGATGCGTTCCGCTTCTGACGTGGGAATGGGGTTTTCGTCAATCACGCCGCCGTCCATCGTGGCAATTAGATTTCCGTTCACGGCCAAAAGATAATCCGATCCAGACAAACCTGCGTCCAACGCAGTGGCGTGGGCGTTGGGGTACCACCGTCCGCTGCAAATAACGAAGGGAATGTTTTTCAGACGGCATTGTGCTACGACATGGCGGGTGGCCGGGGAAACCGAGCCGCCGGGAGGAAGAATGGTGCCGTCAATGTCTGTTGCGATCAGTCGGATGTTCATTGCTTGTTGTCCTCCGTAAGAAATTTCGGAAACCATGCCGGCATTGGGGAACAAATGCGCGCATCGTGATAGGCCGACATGGCGCCGTTGGATGCAAAGCGAATTTCCGTACACCAAAGCCTTAATCCGCCGGGATGTTCCCGGTTGAACATGCGGTCGCCGTATTTGTCGTCCCCCAGCAGAGGATGTCCGAAATCTGCCATGTGCGCGCGCAACTGATGGGTTCTGCCGGTGATGGGGAACAGGGCCAGCACTGCCATTGCTCCGTCGTCCCAAAGAACGCGATACCGGGTTTCAATGGGTTTGGCGCCGGAACCGCCGCGCTGGAGAATGCGAACCTTCGAACTTGCGGCGTCCTTGGCCAAATACGCCCGTAAATCGCCTTCCGTCTGCGAAAAACCGCCTTTCGCCAAAGCCACATATGTTTTGTCCACGCTTTTTTCCGCGAACGCTGCCAGGGCAGAACGATAAGTCGCCTCGTCGGCAGCGGCAATGACCAAACCGCCGGTGGCGGCGTCCAAGCGATTGCATAGCTGCGCGGAGGGATATTTTGAACGCAGGCGTGTCAACAAGGTATCTTGCCCAATGCCGTCCTGATCCGCGTCCACAGGCAATCCCTGGGGTTTGATGGGCGCCAACAGGCGGCCGTCGTCGAAGGCGAAATCCAAAGAGGCATCAAATCGCGCGTCGGGGATATATAGCAAGATCTCATCGCCGCCCTGGATTGTTTGCCCGGCTTGATATTTTGCTCCGTTTACGCGTATATCCCGGTTGCGAATCGCTTCCCGCAAAAGCCGTTCGGGCAGCAGAGGATAGGCCCTGCGCAAATAGCGGGCCACATCCATGGAAGGAACGCCGTAGGGAACGCGATGTTGTTTCATAAAAAACTGTGCTTGGCGGCGGGGCCGCGGTCAGAAATCCGGAAAATGATTGCGAATTTATAGAACATGCAAATTATACGAACTTCTGGATTTGCCTGCAAGTCAAATATCGTTATTTCTGCAAGGAAAGGGTCTTCTCAAAAACGGTCAATGGTGTATAATATTGATTGACCGATGCGGTTCAGGGAGGAAGCGGCGATGAACGAGAAGTTCTTTTCTTTGCCGGAGGAGAAACAGAAAGCAATTTTGAACGCAGGATACCGGGTATTTTCCCGAAACTCATACAAAAAAAGCCCCATGAGCGAGATTGCCAGCGCGGCAGGGATCAGCAAATCTCTGTTGTTTTATTACTTTCACAACAAGAAGGAACTGTACCTGTTTCTGTGGGAAAACTGTCCGCGAATTACCAGGGAGTATTTGCAAAAATACAATTGCTGCGGGCAAACGGACTTTTTCGAAACGATGCTTTGCGGATTGCGGGCAAAGGTGTCCCTGATGAAACGATATCCGGATCTGGCGGCGTTTGCCGTCAAGGCGTATTATGAAACAGACCCTGCGGTGTGTCAGGAGATTCAGAAAAACGCGATCAAATCCCTTTCCTTCAAGGCAAACGAAAAGCTGCTGCGGCTGGATCCCGAACAATTTGTTCCCGGCTTGGATTTGAACATGATGTGGCAGGATATGTATTGGGCTTCGGAGGGGTACTTGTGGGAGAAGTTTCAGAAGGGAACCCTGGACGCAGATGAAGTGGAACGGGATTTTGTCCGCATGATCAATTTCTGGAAGCAAATCTATCTCAGAAAAGAGGAAGGCTGATGAACGTAATCGAAACAAGAATGCTGACAAAGTATTATGGAAAGAGCCGCGGCATAGAAAACGTAAGTTTTCATGTGCGGGAAGGGGAGATTTTTGGGTTCGTTGGCCCCAACGGCGCAGGCAAGTCCACCACCATCCGCACGCTGCTTTCGTTGGTGCGAAAAACCAGCGGAGAGGCGTCCATCTTTGGGCTGGATTGCGAAAAATGCAGCAAAGAAATCTTGAGACAGGTTGGCTATCTGCCCAGCGAAGTGTTTTATTACGAAAAAATGCGCGCGATAGACTTGCTGAAATACTCTGCGTCGTTCTATCCGGGCGATCACCTGGAACGCATACGGGAACTGGCGCAGCGGCTGGAACTGGATCTCAACAAGCGGATTGAGGACATGAGCCTGGGAAACAAAAAGAAGGTGGGAATTGTCCAGGGACTGCTGCATTGCCCGCGCCTGATCATCCTGGACGAGCCGACCAGCGGCCTGGATCCGTTGATGCAGCGCACGTTTTTCGAAATGATTCGAGAAGAAAACGAGCGCGGCGCGACCGTGTTGTTCTCGTCGCATATTCTGGGCGAAGTGCAGCGCATGTGCCATCGGGTGGCGATTATCAAAAACGGATCCATCGTGGCCGTGCAGAATATGCAGGAACTGCGGGAAAACGCCTGCAAAAAGGTGACGCTGACCGTGCGCGGCGGGTGCTTTGACGCGGCGGCATTGCCCGGAGCGGCGAACATTGCGCAAATCGGCAACGAGGTATCGTTCTTATATCGGGGCGATTGCAATGCGCTGATACAAATTCTGGCCGGATATTCTCTGGACAATGTGGAAATTTCGGAACCTTCGCTGGAGGAAATCTTTCTCCATTACTATGCATAAGGGGGAGCGCATGATATATCGTTTTGAAATAAAGCGCCAGTTGATGAACGCGCTGATTTGGGCTTTTGTGATCCTTGCGGTGTTTTCGCTTCTGGTCTATGGGTTTTATCCGGTATTTTTGGATTGCCGCCCGATTCTGGAAGAGTATATCGCCTCGTTTCCTCCGGGAATTGCAAAGGCGTTTGGGTTTGATTTGGACGATTTGTTTGGGTTTGAAAGCTATTCTGGAATGGTGTATCTGTATGTTTCCGTATTGGGCGCGATCATGATTTCCAGCGCCGCCATTTCCGTGTTTGCGCGGGAAAAGAAGGAAAAATGCAGGGATTTTCTGATGACGAAACCCGTGCGAAGAGGTGTGGTCTTTGGGAAAAAACTGCTTTGCTGCCTTACATTGATCGGAATTGTGTCCGTGCCGTATATGGCGTTGTATCTCTATCGCGCTTGCGATTCCCGAGAAGCCCATGCCGTTACCGCAACCATGTGGCTGAATGCGATGAGCTTGCCGCTGACGCAACTGCTGTTGATGAGCATTGGGATTTTTACGGCGGTTTTCTTGCGCAAGGTGCGTTCGGCTGCGGGCTTGGGCATGGGCATTGGCATGTTTGCGTTTTTGCTCTCTGCGGTTTTTTCCCTGACGGAAAAGGAGGGCTTGAAGTATGTGTCGCCGCTGTATTATTTCAGTCCCAATGCCGTTGCGAAATCCGGCGGGTATGACCCGGCTTGCGTTGCGCTGGCGGCGGTTTTGTTCCTGACGCTTCTGATAGCGTCCTTTGTCAAATACACCAGGGAGGATCTGGCGGCATAGGAGGAATCCAAATGAGCATTTTGAAACGGGAACTCCGTCAGGGGTTCAAACCATTTGTGCTGTGGGCTTCCGGATTCGCGTTTTTGGTTTTGGGCGGCATGGTGAAATTTTCCGGAATGGAAGCCATGGAAGGCGCCGGCATGGGGCAGATGCTTTCCCAATTTCCAAAGCCTGTGCTCGCCATGTTTGGCATGGCGGAGGCCAGGATCGAAACGCTGGGGGGCTTTTATGCGGTGCTGCAGTTTTACGCCATGATTCTTCTGGCGTGCTACGCCGTTCATCTGGGAACCGCCAGCGTTTTGCGGGAAAGCATGGACAAGACCTATGAATTTCTGTTTACCAAGCCGTGCGGCCGAATGCATATTCTGTCCATGAAATTGTTGGGAGGTCTGCTGTTCCTTGGGGCAATGTGTCTGCTCAACGGCTTGTTTTCCTGGATTGCGCCCGGCCTGTACGGCATCAGGAACACGATTCAAAGAGAAATCTTGCTGTTTTCGGCCGCGGTGTTTTGGTGAAGTAGTCAATAGTTAGTAGACATAAAATTTCTTATGCCACCAGTTCTGTTCTATACGGGACTGGTGGTTTTCCTTTTAGTTTGCGGACGGGTCGTTCATTGTTGAAATAGTAGATTGCCTGCTCAATGGTAGATCTCAGATCATCACATTCCCAGTAACGGAAGTGCTTGCGCAGCGTGTCCTTGAATCGCCCCCAAAAGCTTTCCATAACTGCGTTATCGCGAGGGTTTCCGGCCCTTGACATACTTTGAATTACATTGTATTCTTTAAGCAGGTTACAATAACCTGCGGATGAGTACTGGACACCTTGGTCGCTGTGCAAAAGGATTTGGTGTTCGGTGCTCATTTTTCTTTTCAGAAGGCGCTCTGCCGGCTTCATAACGAGGAAATTGTCAAAAGTATCGCTGAGTTCCCATTCCAGAATCTCGTTGTTGAACAGATCCAAATAGCCTGCAAGATAATACCACTTGCCGTTATGTTTGATATAAGTAACATCCGTCACAATCTTCTGCATCGGCTTCTCTGCTTTGAATTTTCTGTTCAGTACGTTGGCATAGCGGATGTGTTCTAAGTTGGTTCCTGTGGCCGCAGCTTTCCTGCGCCTGGTGTATCCGTGAATTCTCAGTCGCTTCATTGACTTCCAAACAGTAGGATCACTGACGATCCAACCGAATTCAAGGTACAGCTTATCCCTGATCTGGCGGTATCCCATCATTGGGTGGTGGGAATGGATGTCCAGGACATAACTATCCAGTATTTTATGTGTTTTCTCATACCGGTTTAACTGTCCTGCTCGCTTCAACCACTTGTAGTAGCCGCTGCGAGAAACACCGTAGATTTCGCAAAGTTCGCTGACAGAATGTTTGTCTGTCTGCTTTTGAATCTCAGCATACATCTCTCGGATCATCTTTTTCGGGCATCGCCCCCTTTTCGTTCGTTCCGTTTTTTTAAACGAAGTACCTCCGCCTCTTTCTTAACCAGCTCTCGCTTCAGCAGTTCGATCTGGTATTGCAGCTGCTCCTCGTAGGTCAGTTCCTTCCGGCGCTCATAACGAGATAAAGGATTCCCGGGTTTCTTCTTAACTTCCAGCCCGGCTTCACCTTCTGCTAGATACTTTCTGGTCCACTCTTGTATTAACCGATGACTGCATCCTGTTTCTCTTTCGAGCGACCTTGAAGTTTCTCCTGCTAAATTCCTCTTTACAATAGCTAACTTTTCTTCTTTGCTTCGCATCGTGTATTTACCAGCCATATTGCCACCTCCATGTCTATAATAGCATAAAAATAATGGTAGGCACTTTTGTGTCTACCATTATTTTATCACTTCAGTGTTTTGGGTCGGGCTGTTGTTCTTTTCCATGGGCGCATGGATTTCCGTGGTCATGAAACGCGGAGAACGGGCCGTGCAGGTTGCATATGGAACTGTGCTGCTGTCCTATGGGTTGTCGGTGGCGTTTGACATGGACGAACGGTTGGAATGCCTGCGCCCTGTGACGTTGTTTCGGTATTTTCGGGCCGGAGAATTGTTGGAAGGTCATCTGCACGCCGGATATCTTATCTCGCTGCTGCTGTTTTCCGCTTTGTTCTTGGCGTTGGCGTATCTAGGCTTTCGCCGGAAGGATTTGAACGCCGCATGAAGCGGCGTTCTCAAAAAATGCGTCAGAATACGGGAATGGCGACGCGCTGGCGAATTTCGTGCCGGATTTGCGCCATCTCCTGCGGACTGGGCGGAGCAAAAACCGTTTGCGCGCATTTTCCGATGCGGATGGACTTGCTCGCGCCTGCCTTATGGTACGGCAACAGAGAAATTCCCCGCATGTTCGGGTATTTTTGGGCCAGCGCGACGATTTTGTCCAGGTATGCCTCGGTAAGATTTGCGCCCGGCACGATGGGACAGCGCAGAACCACGGCTGCATCCATCCGGAGAATTGCGTCCAAGTTTTGCAAAATCAACGTGTCTTCCACGCCTGTGCAGGCGCTGTGCAGAGCAGGATCCGCTTTGCAGTCAAAGTAAAAGCAATCGCAAAACGGCGTCATTTTCAAAAAACATTCCGTTTGAGCATATCCGCTGGTTTCGAGAACCACGGATATGCCCACTTCCTTTGCAGCTTTTGCAAGCGCCAGCGCAAAGGGAAATTGGGCCATCGGTTCGCCGCCGGTCAGGGTAACGCCGCCGCCGTTGGCATAAAAGAGTTTGTCCCGCAGGACGGTTTTCATGACATCTTCCACGGACATGGATTTGCCGATGCGTTCCAAGGCTCCGCTGGGACAGGCGTCGGCACATTGGCCGCACAGCGTGCAGTTTTCCCGGTTGAAAAGATGAACGCCGCCGTGGATTTCGTGACATTTCCTGGGGCATGCGCGGACGCACGCCCCGCAACCAATACAATCGCCGTCGTGATAGGCCAGTTCTTGTGCAAAGCACTGGGATTCCGCATTATGGCACCAACGGCATCGCAAGGGACATCCCTTCAAAAACACACAGGTTCGAATTCCTTTCCCATCGTCCAGGGAATAGCGCTGAATGTTGAACACGTTTCCACAAATCAATTCATCCATCGTGCCGGAACAATTCCGAAATGTCTTGCCAATGTGCGAAGAAAGCACTCCCGCGCATTGCCGCGTTCACAAACGGAGTTGTTCAATATTCCCTCCTTTCAAGAATTTCCTCCTGCAACGCGTCGCTCAGGCGCACGTAATAATCGCTGTATCCGCCGATGCGAACGATCAAATCCCGATGATTTTCCGGGTGCTTGCGCGCGTCCAGCAGCGTTTCTCTGTCCACGACATTCACCTGCATTTCGATGCCTCCCCGTTGGAGAAATGCCCGCAGCATGGCGATAAAGGAATCCGCGTGTTCCGGGGTCAGGTGCTTGGGCGCGAATTTCACGTTTACCACCATGCCTCCCAAGTATGCGGATTGTTCCCAACTGGTCAGGGAAAGCATCATGGCGGTAGGTCCGTTGACGTCCCGGCCTTGCACAGGACCGCAGCCATCCGAATAAGAAAAATGTGCCCGCCTGCCATCGAAGCTGGCGCCGTCCTGTGCGCCCAATCCGGCATGGGCGACGTATGAAAATGTTCCCGGCATCATAATGCGTCCGGCCAACATGGGAGAATCCTGGAAGATGTGCAAAATGTTTTCCGCAAGCCATGCCGCCATGGCGTCAGCCTCCTGGTTGTCGTTGCCGTAATGAGGCAGTTTGTGGATGATATATTGGCGCAAAGCTTCATTTCCCGCAAAATCCTGATCTACGGTCTGGATAAATTCGGAAAGCGTCAAACGCTTTTCTTCGAATACCAGGGTTTTTAAGGCAATCAGGGAATCTACCGCCGTGGAAAACCCAACCAGAATTGGTTGCAGGAAGCTGTACCGTTCGCCGCCCTCGAAAATACTGCGCCCCCGGGAAATGCAATCCTCCACCAGACAGCACACGCGCATGGGTTCGTTCCCGTTGCGACTGGCTTCCAACATGCGCATGACATAACGGAAACAGTCCTTCGACAGTTGCATGGAAATCTGCTCTATATAGGCGCTTTGGAGCTGCGCGAAGGTGGTTTCCTTGCCGCAGGCGCGAACCGTTTCTTTTAACGTCTTGGGCAGCGCCACCATGAACGGCGTGGTGTGAGATTTCGTCTTTCCAACCACGGAGATTTCCGCGCAGGTGGTGTGAATGTAGTTTACCGCGTCTTCCCGGCTGCAGCCGTATCGCATCAGGGATTCAACGATTGCCGAATCGTTGTAGAATGCGGGATGGGTAATTCCTTTGGAAAGAATTTCCACGGAATAATGCAAAATATCGTCGCTGGTCTGGTCGTTTACCGCCAGCGCGCCGTTGGGGTCGGGCATGCGGATGTGCTCCAGCGCCGTTAAAAACATATATGTCAATTCGTTTTCCACCAGATTTCCCTGGGCATCCTGACCGCCTACGATGAAACCGCAGGCTGCCCGGCTGAATACTCGCGTGGAAACGTGCAGACAAAAATTGTCGATCAGTTCCTGCGCCTCGTCCCTTGTAAGGACGCCGGCGCGCACGTCTTCAGCGTAATATGGATACAAATAGCGGTCCGGCCGGTTCAGAGGATACAGCCCAAACAGTGTGCCCAGGAAAAACTGCACGCTCTGCAGCGCCTCGCGGAAATTGCGGGCGGGATGTTCCGGCACCCATTCCAGGATTTCGGCCATTTGCGACAGTTCAGACTTGCGCGGTTCCGGAGCGGTTTCCGCCATCTCCCGGGCCTTTTGGGCGTAGCGCTTTTGCAGATCCTTCAACGCCTCCAGTTCCAACAGACAGCATTCGTAGAAATCATATTGTTTCATGACTTCAAATTCCGGATATACATTTCTGTCTTGCAGGTTTAATTCGGCCATGCGCGCATGAATTTCCGCCACGATCCCGGAAATGCCGATGCGCAGAAGCTTTTCCAAATCCAGCGACAAGTGATCAATGCGCGGTCCGCGTTCCAAAAGCGTAACGGAGGACATGCGGAACATTTCGCATAGTTGATCGTAACGCTTCTGCTCTTCCGGCGTGTATTCCGGCAGATACAGATGCCCTGTCAGCAGTTCGTGTTCCGTAATGATGGGTTGCGCCGCGTATAATTCCGCCGCTTCGGCATAAGAACGGCGCCTGCGGGTGGTGGGAGCGTCTACGTGCGCAAGCCAGCCTTCCAAAAAGCCCAACGTGATCCAGCGGTCTCCCGTGCAGAAATGTTTGTATTTTTTGTCAAGATAGGGATTGTCTTCCTGCGGCACGGGCATCTTAAGATATTCTTCCCGAATTTTTTGTGTTCTCCATGTCATTGCGATGGGCGGATATTTCATTTCGCAAACCTCCTTGGGTGTGTGTGCGGATTTTCAGCGCTTGACGGTGTCGTGCTTCCCGTCTATAATAGAGTATAGTGCAGAAAAGATGAGATTGATAGGGATTTTCGCGCAGAAATCATTTGATTTATGAACAACGAACGCGTTTGAGGAGACTTTACGATGGAGCAATATTGTATTCATGCGGTACCGGACGCGCCGGAAGTCCGGCTGATTTATATCAAGGGCATGCATTCCGTCAACAGCTGGAGAAGCGAGGTGAATTTGAGTCAATGCAAAATCAATCTGTTTGTGGAGGGACACAGCTACATCATCATCAATGGAAAATCCCATGTGGCGAATGCGGGAGATATCCTGCTGTACCGTCCGCATGACATTCATTACGGCGATATTCCCTATGAACAGATGATTGAATACTTTGAATTGTTGTTTGAACCTGCGGCGTTGGCCTGTCTGACGGGCGGAGATGCGCTGGTTCGCCTGTTTGCCGAACGTGTCCCGGAACAGCAGCCCATCGTGCTTCTTCGACCGGATGCGGAACGGTTGAAATCGCTGAACGAAAGCTTCTATCGTCTGCTGAACTGTCTGCGGAAGAATCCTGCCCATGGCAATTTGATGGCGCTATCCATGCTGCTGGAAATCCTGTGTGCCATCCATGCCTGTCGTGAATACGCCGCGCCGCTGCAAAGTGCCTCCTTTTATCCGACGCCGCTGATGGCCGCGCTGGATTACATCAACGGTCATTTCCAGGAGAGCATTACCAATGCAACGATCAGCGGGGTGGCGGCGGTTAGCCCATCCTATCTGAACCGGCTGTTTCGAAAATACCTGCACTGTACGCCGCATGCGTATTTGCTTTCCCGTCGCATGGCATATGCGCGCAATTGCCTTGTCCGGGGTGCTTCCGTTACGGAAACATGCTATATGGCCGGATTTCAGGACAGTGCCTCCTTTGCGGCAATTTTCAAACGCATCACGGGGCTTACCCCTTCGCGCTTTCGGCAAAGCAATTTCGAAAGAGACAGAAATTGATCTGCATTCCGCAGCGAAGAAGAACGCGGCATTCCGTCGATGCCGCGTTCTTTTGCAAATTTTTTTGGTTATTCCCGAATTCGCATTTCCCCCAGGCAGTGATAGCCTTGCTTGTCCCGGAAGTCGCTTCGCATGGCAAAAAGCACCGGCCTTTCTTGGTCAAAGAGCCCGAGATGCAATGTGTATGCGCCGGCGGGCAAATCCCGGGTGCGCAGGCGGATTCGTTCCTGCACGGTCTCGCCGTTCATCCAGCGGCGATTGTCCGGGCTTTCCCGGTTCAGCCGGAATTCGTGGCCGTCCTGGTCTCTGGCGATGATGCGCGTTTCATAAAGGTGATATGCGGGCGCGAATCCCCGGTTGCTGATGTGCAGGGTGAGCACCGCGTCGGTTCCGCAGCATAGATCGGGCAATTCGTATCCTTCCAGGAAATACCAGTAGCCCAAACGATTGGCGCAGAAGTCGTGAAACGCTTTGTTGTTCTCATACCACGCATAGATGTCTCCGTGAAAACCGGCATAGGTGGCATGCGTACGCCGCATCGCCTCCAGAAAGCGAAACCCACCGTCCATGTCGTCCGCCCGCTGCATGGATTGATGCGCGGATTCCAAATCTACCGGGCCACTGCGCCAAAGCCAATCGAATCCGGTGGGATTTTGCAGCATGTCGCAACCGTAATTTACGCAATATCCGTGTACATACAGCGAATCATCCCGCATGCCCATGCCCTTGCCTGCGCAGTATTCCAACAAATATGCGGCGTCCTGAGGATTTGTCGCGGCCATGTGGTTGATCATGTCGTCGTTTACCAGGACGTATGTGTCCGGGAAATTTTTCAGATGCAGATCAATATGGCGTTTCAGCACCTCCAGGCTGTATGAACGGCAGGACCCGGAGGTCGTGTGACCTTCGCCCCAGGTGCCGAAAGTGCCCACGTCAATGAAATCCAAGAGGGGATGCCCGTTGTAATGTTCGCCATAGGCCGCCATGAAGCGTTCCAGTTTTTCCAAATAGATCGGATCGCCATAATCGGGTTCCATGCAGGTAAATTGTGTGCCGGCAGCGCCTGCGTCAAATACGTATTTCGGCGTTGCGTAGGGAATCATCGGACGGTTGGCCTCGAAGGTGCACATCCGCATGGAAAACCGATAGCCGCGCTTTCCCCACGTTTCCAGAATATCGTCCAGCTTTTCCCAGTGATAGACGCCTTCTTCTTCCTCAATGTCGCTCCAATCGAAGCGCAGATACATGTGATTCAGGCCAGGATAGGCCTTCAGGTCATCGCCCGGTTTCAAGGTGTTGCGATACTTTGGCGCGCGCATGCCGTTGTCAATGTAGTGGAAATACCACCCCTTATGGGGATTGGTAAGTACGGTTCGGTCGTCCTGCGCGTTTCGCAGGTCGTGATAGAACCGGGATGGAGTGGGCTGCGTGTAATATAGCATACATTTGGCTCCTTGGTTCAGATTTGTTTTCTGGACATGTCCCAAATGGGAACCGGCTGGCATGTGGGCTGTTCCAACCCTTCCAGCAGAGGATACATGTGCCGGGCAAAATCTTCAAATTCCCGCACAACCAAGGGGTAGGGACGGTTGCACACGTCGATAAGCCCGATGTTGTAGCATTCTCCGTCGAATCGTCCCAGGTATGGCTGGTCGTTGTATTCGAAATAATGGATGCCCACCAGGTGCTCTGCCTGCGTGCTCTGCTCCAGGTAATATCGAATGGCTTGCGCGCGAAGCGCCTGCGTCTCCGCATAATACAGCGCGCCAAAATCCAGACCGCTGTCGGCGGCGCCAATGTGCCATTCGCCCACGATCATGGGCATTCCGGTGGCCTTGCCCAGGCGCTTTGCGGGTTCCAGGGGATCCCGGCCGTATCGGTTGAAGGAAAAAATGTCAAAATGCGTCACAGCGCCGCTCAGTGTCTCGTCTGCTGCGCCGGCATAACGCATGCCCAGGTTTAAATGATGCGGCGCCGCTTCCCGCAAGGCTTGACTGACTGCGCGACCATATTGGTCGATCAGCATCGCGTTGAATTCCTGGAAATCCTCCTGGGCGCGCTGCGTGTCCGGAAGATGCTCAATGGGCGACAGCAAATCGTCGAAGGATGCGTAGTCTGTTGCCCATGCGTCGTTCAGTCCCTGGATGTCGCCATGACGGTTTTTCAGAAACGCGATCATTGCTTGCCGGGAAGCAACGCAGCCTGGCCTAGTCAGCAATTGTGCAGACAGATTTAAATCCCGGTGGAAGAACCATGTCGGTTCGTTGGTGACAAAATATCCAATCAGGAAAGGATCTTCCCGCAAAGGAGCAAGCTCCCTTTGTCCCATTTCCCGAGCGAGGTGCTCATATTCAGGGCTGAATACGTCGGGAAAATCCATGAAGATATTTTCACGGGTGCGCGGGAAGAACTTCAGGGTGAATACATAGGGGATCTTCGCGCGCTCCAAGAATTGCGCTGTGGCCTCGTCCCCGTAATCGTTGACGCCTACGCCGATGGTGTTGATGCCCCAAGTGCGCATCCTAGCGATATTGATGGTGTTCCAAGCGTCCAGCCATTCATTTCCGAACACGCGCATCATGTTGGCGCGCGCCGGATTGATGAGTTCCCTCGTTTTTGCGCTTTCCAAGCCGTTGCGAACGACATATTGAGGAATTTGATCTCCAGTGGTGCGCGCGCCGCTGAACAAACCCTCCCGGGGCGGCATCCAGTCGTACAAGGCGTCCAAATGGTCGGCCATGGCGTAAATGCCGGTTCGGTTTCCGTAACACATGCCGTTGGAAAAGAACGCGCAGCCCTCCGGATCCACCAGCCACCAGCGGCGTCCGTCGTGTACGCGGTGGAACCAGCCCGTGGCCGGGAAGCGCTTCTTTTGCCAACCGCCGTATTTGGACCAATCGTCAGGATAGCGGTTGTGCTTCTTGGCCCAGTCCAGTTCTTTGGTTAAAAAATCGCGCAATTCCGCAAGACTTTCGGTTTTGCCCGGCCATGTTCCGGCTTTTCGTTGGCCAAATTCGTCCACCAGAGCCTCGCCTTGTATGGGCTGCGGTTGCCAATCCTCCTGGAAGCGAATGCCGCGAAATTGAACGGAATTCAGTTCGGGTTCTTGAACGATAATGTACAATAAGTTGCGCAAAAAGGAATAGACATGGTGGGCAGGCAGCTGGTAGAATGGAGTTGCTACACAAACATTCGAAAGGAGCCTGGGAACCATGTCTGAAAAGATTGTAACACTGAACGAGGAATTAATCAAGGGGCAGATCAAGGAATTGGTGCGAGGCAGTGTAGAGGAGACGCTGAACGAGCTGCTGGAGGCGGAAGCGGCAAAGCTGACGCAGGCCGCACGTTACGAGCGCAACGAGGCCCGTAAGGGTTATCGCAGCGGTCACTACGACCGAAACCTCACCACGACTTCCGGCGACGTCACGCTGCACGTCCCGCGCCTGAAGGGTGTCTCTTTCGAGACGGCGATCATCGAGCGCTACCGCCGCCGGGAGAGCAGCGTAGAGGAAGCGCTGATCGAGATGTATCTTGCTGGCGTCTCTGTGCGGCGCGTCGAGGACATCACAGAGGCGCTGTGGGGCAGCAAGGTATCTCCGGCCACAATCAGCGAGCTGAACAAGAAGGCGTATGTCCACATCGAGGACTGGCGAAACCGCCCGCTGCAGGGCGGAAAGTATCCGTATGTGTACGTGGACGGCATCTATCTGCGCCGGAATTGGGGCGGAGAGTACGAAAACGTGGCCATACTGGTGGCGATCGCGGTCAATGAGGACGGTTATCGGGAGGTCCTGGGCGCAGCGGAGGGCATGAAGGAGGACAAGGCCAGCTGGGTCGGCTTCTTCCAGTGGCTCAAGGGCCGAGGCCTGGACGGCGTGAAGCTCATTGTCGGCGACAAATGCCTGGGGATGCTGGAGGCTGTGGGAGAGGTCTTTCCTGATGCGAAATACCAGCGCTGTACGGTGCATTTCTACCGAAACGTGTTTTCAGTCGTGCCCTGCTCAAAGGTCAAGCAGGTGGCAAAGATGCTCAAGGCGATCCACGCACAGGAGAGCAAGAAGGCCGCCCGCGAGAAGGCCAGAGCCGTCATCGCCGAGCTGCGCGAGATGAAGCTGAAGGAGGCGGCGAAGAAGGTGGAGGACGGCATTGAAGAAACGCTGACCTACTGCGATTTCCCCTCCGAGCACTGGACGCGGATCCGCACGAACAACGTCATTGAACGCCTGAACCGTGAGATCCGGCGGCGTACTCGGGTTGTGGGAACCTTCCCCGACGGCAGCTCCGCCCTGATGCTCGTCTGCGCCCGCCTGCGCCATGTCGCAGGCACCCAGTGGGGAAACAAGAAGTACATGAACATGAAGCACCTGGAGGCAGCTTTGGGCGATTCCTCCATTGCGTAACGACTCTTTTCTCAGCTGCCTGCATACTATTTTGCGCATAAAGCTTGACAGTACCTACGACGAAAAAGGGCGTTTTCAGTTCCTCTAACCCGAACACAAAGCTGGAAAACTTTATTGGTGAAGACGCTTGGAAGCATCCGAATTATTGGGTGGATAAACCGTATCTCCTGATTTCCAAGATAAAGATTGAAGTAGAGAAGATCATTGCCGACGAATTTAAGAAGAATGGGCGCGTCTCTATTCGCCAAATTTATTCTGTATTGATGGATAAGCCTTATGGCTTTATGCCCTGCAATCTGTCCGTTTTCGTTTTGGCATTTGTACTAAAGGAGTATGCTGTCAGCTCGTTCACTTATACCGATGGTCTCACAAACGATGTCATGAGTACAGATAAACTGCGTCTTATGATCGATGAGGTTATCAAGCTCCAGAACACCCCGAATCCTCGATATAAGGATAAGTTTATCGTCACTATGACGCCCGAAGAGCGTAAATTCAGTGACGTTGCTTCTGACGTTTTTGGTATTCAGCGCAATCTGTGTACCTCTATTGAACAGACCAGAGAACGCATTAGAGACAAGATGAAAGGACTTTCCTTTCCTATCTGGTGTCTCAAGTATATTCTTGATACCGAAAACTTGAAGACTGAAAAAGATATCATGGTGGAGCTGATTGACGGCTTCAGTGATATCGCGAACAGCGGAGCTGCAAGCAAGAAAACTGATAGCGATATTGCCATTTCTATCGGAGCACTGTGTATTGAACATGAGGATGCGTCTGATGATTTGAAATCAATCCTTTCCTCTGCTAAGTGCAAAGAAGGTATGGATGCATATCTTCATCAGTTTGAAGACGGTGAGCTGGTCAAGCTGGCTGAAATTGTAAGCGATAATGGGCAGTACATCAATCGACTGAGAAAGAAATTTGATGCCGATGCTGCAAATTGGGTATGGAACAAAGAAACAGCTGACCAAAAAATCCGTGAGGTTATTCTTGAATATCGCATTATTGTGGAGAGCAATAAGGTCAATCCTCGTGCTCTTACATTTGATAACGCCGTGCAAGAATGGTGTACAAAGTGCAAGACAATCAGAATGTCATATTTGTGTGCAGAAAACTACTGGAATGACCTAAAAGGTTTCATGAGCCAGTTGTATAACATCAAGAAATCTGGTTCTTTGCCTGAATCTCAGCGCGAGAATTTCTTAAATCAACTGACTCTCCACGCAAATGACTTTGTTTCTTACTGCTCTAACCAGATTGAGATCTTTAAGCAGGCATGTTCGTTCTATTTGAGTGAGTTCACAGATGATGAGATTCGAGATCTGTATCAGGCTATCAAGGGCAATGATGTCTTCACAATGGAACGGTCGGATTATGTTAATTTGGTTAAGCAGACCGTTAAAGAATTTAAGCTTACCCGTAAATCTATGCAGCTTCGCAAGCTGTGGAGCGAAAAGACGGGCACAGAATCGCCGAAGAAGTGGTCTGAGCAATTCAAAACACCTATTCTTTGCATGGTTCCGGAGACGGAAATTGAACAGGCTCGTGCTGCATTTGATACCTTGAATCGCAACCAGCCGGACGCAGGTTCTATTGATAAGGCACTGGAATATCTGGAATCTGCTGGCTTCTATGATTCCTTAAAGGACGGAAAAGCAAGGGATGCAGCTTTTAAGCGGTGCATTATCAAAAACTATGACGTCATTCTGACGGATCTTGATGATGTAAGAGATTATTTGGTTCGTACTGTTGGATCACCGTATTCTTGGCTTGGTCTGCCTTCTGTTGAGACCAAGCTCAAAGAGATGGCACAGGCTAAATACGATGAGACAGGTTGCGATACTGCGCTTGAGAAAATAGACAGCATGGATGTTGAGGACGTAAAGCGCTACTTAAAGCAGCTGATTAGGGGAAATATGACTGTCGGCATAGAGATTATCAAGGACAACTAAGAAAGGGGGCACCATCTTGACACTTGAAAGATGTTATAGTTCGATAGACCGCTATCTTAATAGAGAAGATGAAAGTGCTCCCCGATTTGTAAATGTGGAGTCTGTAGAAGATATGGTTGCCATAGTCGATCATTATAACGTTGGGGAAAACATCTTTCTGACTGTTGAAAAATACAGTTCAGAAGATGAGAATCCCCGAATTGAAGATTTGCTAAATGATTTGGCTACTTTGCAAGGAAATATCTTTCTGACTGGATTTACTACATGTTGGAAGCTAATCGGAGCAAAAGAACTCTCTTCTCAGCTTACGGCTATTGCCCAAATGAGTGTAGAGGGTCATGTCGTTGTACTATGTTTTCAATGTCGTGACTATCTAAGCTTCAGAGATTCGCGCTTAAATCGACTGGTTTATAGCGTTGATGGTGTTGCCACGCCAAAGCCTCACATTGTTTTTGTAAACCCGATGCTTCAGGTCACAAACGAAGACCGGGTTGAAGGAATACAGAACTTGCCTGCATTTATTGAAACTACAGATGCTGATACTTTGCATGTGAAAACAAAGCATCATCCAGAGGAATATCCCTATGCACTATTTAGGATATCCGAGGAAGCGAATCCATATGATGCCTTGTGCCGTATTGATCAGTCCACCGAAGCGATGACCAAAGACATGGGTACAGATGAGCAATGGGCCTATGCTCTTACTCTCCTGCAGGAACAGGGAGATTGGGTCAACGCCATAAATCATGAGATTGGTTTGTACAGCAATCTGGAATTGTTTATCAATGCTTCACAGGACTATACCGACGCGAAGAAATGGCTATATTTCATTGCTCTTAAACGGTTTGGTGCTAAAAACGAGTGCCTCGATCTGGCGAGCCAGAAGGCACATGCTTATGAAGAACTTGTCCATTGGATTGTTCGCGGTCTTGTAGATTTAGACTGCAAATCGCCTGATTTCTGGAAGTTGTACGATTGCCGCAAGGCTTTATTAAATCAGATGGAAGTTTCTGATGATGAAGTTCTCGATTATTGCAGATATATCAAATGCAAGAAGAGGGATGCTCTGTATTATCTTACGGACTCGCACAGACTTGAGAAGGAGCTTATTCTGGAATGTATTGCCGATTATTCAGGAAGCTTCTCTTATGATGAACTTCGAAGCGTGTTGCAGCATGTTTACCCTGACCTGTATGCATACTTGATGCCGTACAAGTTCAATGCAGCTCTGCTGAACCAGTATTTCGAGGATTATAAATTCTGCAAGTTGGAAAACAGAATCACGCCGGAATTCTATAGTCTTGTCGAGGAGCAAGCTGTCAAAAGAGAGTACAATCTGCTTCTTCCTGCGCGTTCAGAAAAGATTGAATCCGTTGATATGTCTGGTGCATTTGCCTATTTCATAGATGCAATGGGCGTTGAATTTCTGGGATATATCTCGGAAAAAAGCAAGCAGAAAAAGCTTCTCCCAAAGATTACGGTTTGTCGCTCTGAGCTTCCGTCAATTACCTCACGTAACAAAGAGTTTTTAGACGTTTTTGCGGAACACAATGTTCAATGCAAGAGCATTAAGCAGATCGATGACATTAAGCACCATGGGGCGGAAAATTTCACTTTAGAAAATAGCCCATATCCGACACATCTGATTCGCGAGCTGGAAATTATTGACCATGTGCTCGATCTTATCAAGTTGGATCTGGCTAAAGGGAAGTATACCAAGGCAATTTTGGTATCCGATCACGGTGCAAGCCGCTTGGTTGTCCTGAAGAACCAGCTGATTGATGGAGAATTTGATGCCAAGGGAACCCATTGTGGTCGTGTATGTGCATACACAGAGCAAACCGGAAGTATGCCAATGATTGTACAGGCCGGCGAAAATGATGAGTACGCAGTTGTTGCTAATTATGAAAGATTCAAACCTGGACGCCTAATGGGCGTTGAGGTACATGGAGGCGCTACCTTGGAAGAGGTCACCGTGCCCATTATTGAGCTTTCATATGTGCCGGGCGATATTGAGATTATCGTGCAGACACCACTCGTGATGAGCAGCATCAGGAAGCCCCCAATCATTGAATTTTACTCTACAACCAAAATTGACAATATCGTGGTTAATGTAGGAAATACTGAATATAAAGCCAATACGACAGACGGTCACTCCTTCTCGATTGAAATGTCGAAACGAACCAGAGCAAACACATATACAGCTGATGTGTATGCAGGAGGAACTATGATTGCAACCGGGCTGGAATTTAGGGTTGAAAAAGAAGGCTTTAAATCAAATGATATATTGTAAGGGGGTGTCCTTTTGACTGAATTAGAAGAAAAGTTGGTAGAGTGCTTTGATGAGATGGCGGTGTTTAAGGATCTTCAGCAGAGCAACTTTTTCTCGGACTTAAAGCTCCCCTCCTTTTTGCGAGATTGGGTCTTAAAGAAGTTCGAAGATTCTGAGGGGCGGTTTGATATTGAGGAGATAATGGAATTTGTCCATACATTTTTGCCGAATAAAGATGAATGGACGAACATTAAGAACCGTATCATAACTGAAAATGAGCACGTAAAGATTCTTACTCGGATATCCGTCGATATAAGCATTAAAGACCAGATGGTTTCATTCTCTCTTCCGGACTTTTCATTAACCAATGCCGAAACTATAATCGAACCCGATGTTTGGGCTGAATGTAAAGATGAATTAGTCAAGGGAAATGAGATCTGGGGTGTTGTCGAATTGGGGTATCGGCTTCCGTCAACATCTCCGAAACTTCCGGGAAAAATCAAGCTGGTTAGTTTTACGGACTTTTGCCCGTACACTGTTGACTTGGATTACTATAAGGAACTTAGGGCTGAGTTTGATATTCATGAATGGATTGATATACTACTTGGCGCTATTGACTACAATGCAAGTGGATATGCTGACGAAGATCAGAAACGGGCAGTCCTTACAAGACTTCTTCCTTTTGTTGAGAAGAGGCTCAATTTGATTGAATTAGCGCCTCCTGGAACAGGAAAGTCCTATATTTTCGGTTCTATCAGCAAATATGGAAATCTGTCGGCGGGATATATGACTCGTGCAAAGCTGTTCTATGATCTGAGTAAACGTCAGCCGGGGCTTGTCTATAACAACGACTATGTAGCGTTTGATGAAGTTCATAAGCTAAGATTCCAAGACGAGAAACAGATGGGTGGTTCTCTCCAGACTTATATGGAAAACGGTAAGGTTTCCATTCCAGGTCACGATGGAACGGCTGACGCCGGAATGATTTTGCTGGGCAATATTGAAAAGAAAGACATGGATGAAACTATGCCGATGTTTGACAAACTTCCGGCGCTATTCCATGATTCTGCGATGGTCGACCGTTTTCATGGGTTTATCAAGGGGTGGGATATTCCTCCGATGACCAATGCGATGAAGATATCTGGATGGGGGCTGAACTCAGAGTATTTCTGCACGATAATGCATTTGCTGCGTGATGATCCCAGCTACAGAGTAATTGTTGATAAGCTGGTTGAAGTGCCTGGTGATGCATATATCCGCCATGTGGAAGCTGTGAAGAGAATTACTACTGCCTACTTAAAGCTCTTCTTCCCTCATGTACGCAGTGCGCAGGATGTTAATGTGCGTGAATTTACAAAGTACTGCCTTCGTCCAGCTATTGAGATGCGTAAGAATATCTGGCGGCAACTTGCCATAATGGATCCGGCCCAGTACAGAAAGGAAGACCGTGAAATGCCCGCATTCACGGTAAGGGATTTGTCTAATGAAAACTAAATGCGTGATTTGTGGCAAGGAGATCCGAGAAAAGAATGTCTTAGGAATCAACAAGAAACTGCTTGGCGAAGACATTATCAATTTTTATTGTATGGATTGCCTTGCGGATTATCTGGATGTTACAGTTGATGACCTAAATGAAAAAATCGAAGAATTCAAGGATGAGGGCTGTAAGCTTTTTGAATGAGGTGAAATAGTGAAGCGTTTTATTTATGCTGATAATGCAGCAACAACGAAACTGGATAGCGATGCTTTGAATGAGATGTTGCCATGGCTGCAGGATGAATACGGTAATGCTTCACAGCCATATACTTTTGCCCGTAAACCCAGGAAGGCTCTTTCCGAAGCGAGAACAACGATTGCAAGCTGTATCGGCGCTCAGCCGGAGGAAATTTATTTTACCTCCGGCGGCACCGAGAGCGATAACTGGGCTATCAAAGGTATGCCTCGATATGATGACCGGCGAGCAACTATTACCAGCCAGATTGAGCATCATGCGATACTACACGCCTGCGAGTCCATAGAACGGCTCGGGTATCCGGTTGCATATCTTCCCGTGGACAATGAAGGAATTGTATCTCCAGATATTCTGTCATCATTTATCACAGATGAAACGAGACTTGTGTCTGTGATGCTTGTAAATAACGAAATAGGCACCATAGAACCGATTTCTGAGCTTGCTAAAGTTGCTCATAGCCACGGTGCCGTATTCCATACAGATGCAGTGCAGGCCGTGGGACATATTGCAATAAATGTAAAGGAACTCGGCGTAGATATGCTGTCAGCTTCGGCGCATAAGTTTAACGGGCCTAAAGGCATTGGATTTATCTATATTAAGTCCGGGACAAAAATTTATCCGTATGCTGACGGTGGGGCACAGGAACATGGCATGAGAGCCGGTACAGAAAATATTGCTTCCATTGTTGGCATGGCAGCAGCATTAAAGAAGAACTGCGACCATATGGATCAGACGCAGAATAAGCTCCACCAACTTGAGGATAAATTCTTAGATGTGCTCAAATTGTCGGGAATTGATTTTATTCGTAATGGCAGCGCGAATCATATTCCGGGCAATGTAAATGTGTCTATTCGCAATGCAAGCGGAGAAATGCTACTTCACAGACTTGATCTTAAAAGTATTGCTATTTCTACAGGTTCCGCATGTGACTCAGTTAATACCCAGGTATCTCATGTGATACAGGCGATTCGGGTACCGGAAGAATATGCGCATGGCACTATCCGCATTTCTTTTGGACGAGACAACGAAGAATCCGATGCAGTTGAAATAGCAAAGGCTATTGTAGATATTTTGAAAATCAAGTAACAATGACAGGTATTGAACCGCATATTTCAAAAAATGGAGACACAACCATGAAAAAAGATGAACTACATGCAAGGGTTCTATACTTGTATCAGATATTACGTCATTATTCTGATAGTGAGCACCCTTTGACAACACAGCAAATTTTGAAAATCATGGATGAAAAGTATCACATACAGATTCACAGAGTATCTGTTCAGAATTATGTGGAAATCTTAAATTCATGCGGTATAAAAGTTAACCAACAAAGAGCTCAGGATAAATACTATTACTTAGATGATCGTACATTTGATATTCCAGAGCTAAAGCTGATGATTGATGCCGTTCAGGCATCGCACTTTATTCCGGAAGATAAAACGAATGAACTGATTGATAAACTCCTTACACTTACCAGCGACTATAATGCCGATAGACTAAGGGAAAATATTTATTTTGCCAATAAGGTCAAAGTACCAGACTCAGGTAATTATGTTATCGTCGAATCCATCAGTAAAGCTATTCATGCTGGAAAGAAAATATCATTTCAGTACTTTGAGTACGATGTTAATAAAAACAGGGTGTTGCGACACGATGGAAAGCCGTATATCATTAGCCCGTACACGATGATCTGGAATGGTGATTACTACTATGTTGTCGGGTTTTACGATGGCAGACAGGAAGTGAATGCGTTTCGCGTGGATAGAATTAATGCCTGCCCAGAAATACTGCCGGATGATATTGTCCCGATTCCGGAAGACTTTGATCCTTCTAAGGCAATACCGCACAGAAAAGTAGGCGCGATACTGCCAGAAGTGATATAATAAGAC
>ERZ1027188.198-NODE-198-length-26931-cov-11.972987_pt1 | contig 26931 bp, 25 predicted proteins | sample MGYA00519273_ERZ1027188 | MGnify/ENA primary metagenome ERZ1027188 (study PRJEB26926, sample SAMN06164623) | human gut metagenome | biome: ENVO:00009003; feature: ENVO:2100002; material: ENVO:00002003 | host: Homo sapiens | place: USA | collected 2012 ... | reverse complement strand
GGAAGGCGGCTCATTGAGCTGCAGCGTGCCGAAAGTGACGATACCCAGGGTGTCCCGGCGGTCGACCCTGTTGACCCTGCCGGGGCGCTGTGCAGCGATTTGCGGACGGTTTACAGGTGCGGCGAGTAAACTCCCGCAAGACAAAAGAAACGCCGTGTTGGGCCGTTTGTGGACAAAGGAGGAGTACGGGTGTTTGGCGCGGGAGAATCACCTCCTTGGAGGTGGCCAGCATCGCGTTTGTCTGGTCTGCGGCAACGCCGCTGCCCGACTTCCGCATGAATTCCGGGCAGAAGCCCGGGCCCACTTTATCTACGATTTGGAGGAAACGACATGAAAAAAGATGTTAAATTCAGCACCCGCATGGCGTCCACAGACCGGGAGGCCATCAAGGAGTTGGCGAAGCAGTCCGGGATGTCCATGAGCGACTACGTCACTGCCTGCTGCCTGGGAAAGCAGGTGGTGGTCATCGACGGCCTGAAAGAAGTGCTGAAGGAGCTGAAGTCCATCGGCAGAAATCTGAACCAGCTCGTCACCCTGGCGCACATGGGACGAGTGACCGTGATCGATCTGGAAAGCGTATGTCGGGCGTTCTCTGAACTCTGTGGTGCCGTTCGGATGATCCTTGAACGAAAGCGCTGGTAAGCTATGGCTATCATCAGCTTCACAAACTACAAGCGGGGCCAGACCACCGGATGCATGAGCGCCGTGATGCGGTATACCATGCAGGATAAAAAGACCGAGTTCGAGGGGCAGCAGTTGGTCACAGGTATCAACTGTCAGCCGGAATCTGTCTACGCGGATTTCATGACCACCAAGCGGCTCTACCACAAGACGGACGGTGTACTGTTCTATCACATGGTACAGAGCTTCCCGAAAGGCGAAGCAGTCGACCCGGTCACCGCTCACGCGGCCGCGCTGAAGCTGGCCGAGTACTATGAGGGATACGAAGTTCTGGTCTGCACCCACACAGACCGTGAGCACATCCATTCCCACTTCCTCATCAACTCGGTCAATTTCGATACCGGACGGAAACTGCATATCGCAAAGGAGCAGCTCCAGGAACTACGGCAACGCAACGACATGGTCTGCAAGGAGTTTTCACTTCCTGTATTTCAACCCAGGGAACAAAAGCAGAAAACAAAGACTATGACCATCGGAGAGTATCACACGGCGGCCCGTGGTCAGAGCAAGAAGCTGCAGCTCATGAATATCATCAATGACTGTATGCGCCACGCTTCCAACCGCGAGGAGTTCATTGCGCTGATGGAGAGCGAGGGCTACAAGGTTCGCTGGGAAAAGTCCCGAAAGAATATCACCTATACCACGCCGAGTGGCTGGCAGTGTCGGGACCGTTTGCTGTTCGGTGACAAATATCTAAAGGAGAACATGGAATATGAATTCAGGATCAGAGAAGAAATTATCTATGGACGAGCTCATGGCCCTGAACCGGCCCGAGCCTTCACCGCAGCCGACAGCGCGGGAGTCGAGTTCACCGATCACGCCCATTGTCATCCAGTGTCCGCTGCCGGAGGCTCTGACGATGCTGACACAGAAGACAGAATCCATCGGGTGGGAAGTGCGTGGAATGCGGGAGTATCTTCCGAACCTGAGATCACACACAGACCTGACAGCGGTGCAGAACAGCATGGCGGAGATCCAGAAATCGTTGACGGAGATGACCACTCTGCTGGAACAGGCTGGGAAGAAGAAAGAAAAGCATTCCTGCAAATGGCTGGACTGGCTTCCGGACTTCGACCTGATCGTAGTGGCCAAATGGATCGTACTGGTACTGCTCATCGTGGCGGCACTGCTGGGGATGGGGTATGGCACAGCGACAGTGGTCAGCAACATCCGCAACCTGTTTCTATGAAGCCGCTCCACGCTGGACTGTATGGTCTGGCGGTAACTGGAGCGTTACTGGATGATGGTAACGAAGATGTCGAGGAACGTTACCGCCGTATCCAGGCAGAACAGGAAGCCAAAAATATCGGCGCTGTCATCGGACTGGTGGCCGGCGTAGCCATGGTGCTCACACAGGATGAGCAATCATCTACAGAACAGCAGTGGACCGAAGATCAGCAGGCAGAACAAACACAGCAGCAGACCATGTAACGGTCTGCTATTTTTGTTGCCTGACTGTAGCGTCAGGGGAAAGGAACGATATGGCGTATAAATTCAAATACAATGAGCGTCCCCGCTCCTACAGTGAAGAAAAGCATGGAGATGAGGATATTCCCTCTGCCAAGGCAGTGCGGGATACCGCAGTAGAAGAAAGGGACGGCAAGATTATAAAAAGCCGCCGACAGCATGTATGCGGCAGAGAGTACATTGTGTTCGCGGAATTCAGTTTCGGAGGAACGCAATCTACGGTCGATCTTATGAAACAGGTCATCGACCTGGAGCAGGACGCAAAAAATATTTCCGCCTGAAAAACAGGTTCGCATAGACAAACAAACCGATTGAGGGTATTGTATGGTTGCAATCTCTCAATCGGTTTGGCATTTTATGAAGGAGGTCAATATGTTACAGCCAAACCAAAAGATCACGGCGCTCTATTGCCGTCTGTCCCGAGATGATAATCTGGAGGGCGACTCCAACAGTATCCAGAACCAAAAACTTATCCTGCAAAAGTACGCCGATGAGAATGGGTTCCAGAACACCAGATTTTATGTGGACGAGGCTGTAATAATAGGACTAAAAACATTAAGGCTCAAAAAGTGCTGAAAATACGGCGTTTTTGAGCCTTATCACATAAATAAGCGCAAATAGTACATAGCGCGTCTGTTACCCAAAGTGGCGCTTGGGTCGGCAGGCGCGCTATTTTTATGCCCAGATGCGGGCGAAGGAGGTGTTATTGTGAAAGCATATGGGAAGTCGTGGGGCTACAACGTATATGACTGCCGGTACTGCCTGTACCGAAAAGGAAAAATACAGGGCTGCGTCTATCCGGACGGCTGCTGCTGTCCCGTCCCGCAGAAGCCCGAAAGACGGAACGGCATAGAACAAGTTTACGAAGCAAATGCGGACAGCGCCGCTCCCGTTTCGGAGTGCGAGGGCTGTCCCTACGGAAAGGCTGCCCCCTGCATTGGATGGTGTACCAAAGAGGTCATGCGCGCCGCAGGGCTTCCAAAGGAGCGTGACAGAAGCCATGTATGACTATTTCTACGGTGCGGAAGCGGAACAGTTCTCCTTTTACCGTATCCCCAAGGTGCTGTTCACGGAGGAACGGTTCAGAAGCGTTTCCGCAGAAGCCAAAGTGCTCTACGGTCTGCTCCTTGACCGCATGAGCCTGAGCTGCAAGAACGGCTGGCTGGATCGGGCGGGGCGTGTGTATATCATCTTCACCATCGAGGAGGTCATGACCGCCCTGGGCTGCGCCGACCAAAAGGCCGGAAAGCTGCTGCATGAGCTGGAGAGCAAATGCCGCCTCATCGAGCGCAAGCGGCAGGGGCTGGGCAAGCCCAACCTCATCTACGTCAAAAACTTTGTGGATAAGGATGTGGATAACGCATCAGGCAGCACCGCGCCCTCCCCGGAATCACGATTCCAGAACCGTGAAAATCACGATTCAGGAGCAGTGAAAATCACGGATCAAGAATCGTTAAAATCACGATCTAATAATACTGAGAATAATGATACTGATTTTAGTGATACTGATTCCTTTCCCTTCACTTCGTTCAGGAGGGATCACGGGCGGGAAACGAAAGGAAACGAAGCGGTTTTAAGAGAGCGGTACAGAGCACTTATTGAGGAGAACATCGCCTACGACGCACTCCTGACAGACTATCCATACGAGCAGGACACGTTGGAAGAAATCCTGGAGCTGCTGGTGGATGTTGTCTGTACGACAAAAAGCTCCGTCCGCATTTCCGGCGACGATAAGCCCGCCGAGGTGGTCAGGAGTCAGTTTTTGAAGCTGAACAGCGAGCACATCCGCTTTGTGGTGGGCGGGCTGAAGGAAAACACCACCCGCATCCGCAATATGCGCCAGTATCTTTTAGCCACGCTGTATAACGCCCCTCTGACCATCGGGAACTACTACCGAAGCCTTGTCAGCCACGATATGTCGGAAGGCTTCATCTGAGCCGCAGGCCGCCGCCTGCGGCTTTGGCATTTTCAGGAGGTGATGCGACCGTGCCGAAACAGAAACCCAACGAACAGGTACAGCAGATACCGCTGTCAGAGATTCGTCCCTTCAAGAACCACCCCTTCAAGGTGACGGACGACGAGCTCATGCAGCAGACCATCGACAGCATCATGCAGGTTGGCGTTCTCAACCCCGCCATCATCCGTCCCGCACCGGAGGGCGGATACGAGATGGTAGCCGGACACAGGCGGCTCCATGCCGCAGACCTTGCGGGGCTGAAAACCATACCGGCCATCGTCCGCAATCTTGACGATGACGAGGCGGTGATCCTCATGGTGGACAGCAATTTGCAGCGGGAAACCATCAGCCCCATGGAACGGGCGCAGGCGTACAAAATGAAGCTGGAAGCGTTGAAGCATCAGGGAAAACGGGTGGATTTGGAGGATAAGTCAACTTCTATGCAAATCGCACAGAAGTTGTCTGTGGAGAAAGTAGCAGCTGAAGCCGGAACAAGCAGAGATCAGGTTCGCCGCTATATCCGTCTCACCGAGCTTCTGCCGGAGGTGCAGAAAAAGGTGGACAGCAAGGAGATCGCGTTCAGCCCCGCCGTGGAGCTGTCATACCTCACCCGCGACGAGCAGAAGCAGTTTCTGGACGCAATGGACTATTCCCAGAACACGCCCTCGCTTTCCCAGGCGCAGCGGCTCAAGAAGCTCAGCCGGGAGGGAAAATGCACGAAGGAGGCCATGCGCTCCATCATGTCCGAGGAAAAGAAGGAGGAACAGGAGCGCATCACGCTGAGCAGCGATACCCTCCGCAAATATTTCCCCCGAAGCTACACGCCCCTGCAAATGCAGCAGACCATCATCAAGCTGCTGGAGCAGTGGCAGAAAAAACAGCAGCGCCGGAACGAGCGCTGAGAAAGGCAGGTTTATCCATGAACGTAACCATCAACATCTACGGCGACGTACACATCCGCTGCGACTGCTGCGACGGGTGCGGCGAATATGACGACAATTTCGACGACGCCCTCGAAGCACCGCATGAGGCTGCGCCGGATGCGGAGGACGGCGGCGAACAGACCGGCCCGACCGCCGAAGAAGCGGAAGCGGCGGTAATGGCATTGGCGGCGTTTTTTCTTCCGCTTTTTTCGGAGGAGACCGACGAAGGAGGCGGCGCGCATGAAGGAATTTGACGTGACCATCACCGAAACGCTGAAGCTCACCGTGTCCGTGGAGGCTTCTTCCAAAGAGGAAGCCCAACAGATGGTAAGCGACCAGTGGCACGCCGGGGATCATATTCTGGATGCGGACAATTTTGTGGAGGTGGAGTTTGAGAGCAATGACGGCAAAGAAATATCCGCCGAAAGAGCGCAGGACGACACCCTCGAGGTGCTCATGGTGGAGCCGGGCCAGTACCCGCGCGTGGAGCGCATCGGCTCCGACCTTGCTTCCTTGCAGAAGGCGGTGGACGGCTATATCGAAGCGATTTACCCATATGACGACCCCGTGGCGCTGATCTGCGGGGAGGAAGCCAAGTTGGAGGGTAAGCCCCTGAACCGCGCCCTGCGGGACGGGGACGGCGATATCTACGATATTGTGGCCGGTAAATTCTTCCTCTGCGGTCTGGGGGATGAGAACTTTGCGTCTCTGCCGAAGGAGCTGCAACAGAAATACGAGGAAAAGTTCCGTCAGCCGGAAGCCTTTTTGAAGATGGGCAGCAAGATCATGGCGATCCCCACCGAGCCCGCCAAGGCTGCGGGCAAAGGCAAGACCGCTCCGGTGACAGAGCGATGACGGCGCTTTGAGGAGTATGCGGGAAAGGAGGAATGACCCATGCAGGAGGAAGTCGAAAACAGAGCGGTCACGCTGGTCATCAGCGCAACCAAGCTCACGGCGCGGCTGTTAAAGGCCGTCATCCTCAAATACCTCGCCAGCCGCAAGGAGAAGAAGCTGGCAAAGGCGCGTGGTGCGCCTGAAAAGCCCACCGGCAAGCAGACGGTGAAACAGCTTGTCGGTCAGAACCAGGGCGTGTCCAACATCGAGGTCACGGAGCGGAACATCAAGGGCTTTGACCGTGTGGCGCGCAAGTACGGCGTGGACTACGCCATCAAGAAGGACAAAACCGGCGAGATCCCCAGGTATCTCGTCTTTTTCAAGGCGCGGGATGCGGACGCGCTCACCGCCGCCTTTACCGAGTACACCGGGAAGAAGGCAAACGCAAAGGAGAAGCCGTCCGTCATCCGGATGCTCAGAGCGCTCCGTGCGCCGGAGATCGCAAAGGACGTGACCAGGGTGCGCAACAAGGACAAGGGGCTGGAGCTATGAAAAAGCCGCTGCATATCAAAAAGCTGGCGCTGCCCAATATCCCGTATGTCTTTATCGCCCTCTTTGCCACCAAGCTGGGGCAGGCGTGGAGGCTTGCCCCCGGCATGGACTTCTCGGGGAAGGCGCTGCACCTCATGGAGGGCTTCGCCGCCGCGTTCCAATCGGCGCTGCCCAGCTTCCACCCCATCGACCTGTGCGTGGGCGTTGCAGCCGCTCTGCTCATTCGGCTTATCGTGTACGTCAAGGGCAAAAACGCCAAGAAATTCCGCAAGAATCTGGAATACGGCTCTGCCCGTTGGGGCAGGCCCGAGGATATCGCCCCTTACGTCGATCCGAAGTTTGAGAACAACGTCATTCTCACCCAGACCGAGCGGCTCATGATGTCCAACCGTCCCAAAGACCCCAAGACGGCGCGGAACAAAAACGTGCTGGTGGTGGGCGGCTCAGGCAGCGGCAAGACGAGGTTTTTCATCAAGCCAAATCTCATGCAATTACACAGTTCATACGTTGTCACCGATCCGAAGGGCAGCATCGCCGTGGAGTGCGGAAAGCTCATGCTCCGCAATGGCTATAAGGTGAAGATATTCAATTCCATCAACTTCAAAAAGTCCCACCATTACAACCCCTTTGCGTATATCCACAGTGAGAAGGATATTCTGAAGCTGGTCACGACCCTCATCGCCAACACCAAGGGGGACGGGAAATCCGGGGACGATTTCTGGCAGAAGGCCGAGACGCTGCTCTACACCGCCCTCATCGGCTATATCCACTACGAAGCCCCCGAGGAGGAACAGAACTTCGCCACGCTCATCGAGTTCATCAACGCCATGGAGGTGCGCGAGGACGATGAGACCTTTGAGAACAACGTGGATCTGGCCTTCAAGGAGCTGGCGCAGCGGGAGCCGAATCATTTCGCCGTGCGGCAATATAAAAAATACAAATTAGCGGCGGGCAAAACAGCTAAGTCGATCAATATTTCCTGCGGCGCGCGCCTTGCGCCCTTCGATATTCAGGAGCTGCGGGAGATCACCATGTACGACGAGCTGGAGCTGGACACCCTGGGCGACCGGAAAACGGCGCTGTTTCTCATCATGAGCGACACCGACAGCACCTTCAACTTCCTCATTTCCATGATTTACAGCCAGTTATTCAACCTGCTGTGCGAAAAGGCCGACGACGTATACGGCGGCAGGCTCCCCGTCCATGTGCGCTGCCTCATCGACGAGTGCGCCAACATCGGGCAGATACCGAATCTGGAAAAGCTCATGGCTACCATCCGCAGCCGCGAGATTTCCGCCTGTCTGGTGCTGCAAGCCCAAAGCCAGCTAAAGGCGCTGTACAAGGACAACGCCGACACCATCATCGGCAACTGCGACAGCTCCATCTTTTTAGGCGGCAAGGAGCCCGGTACGCTGAAGGAGCTGAATCAGGCACTGGGGAAAGAGACCATCGACACCTTCAACACCGGCGAGAGCCGTGGACGGGAGGTGTCCCACAGCCTGAACTATCAGAAGCTGGGCAAAGACCTTGCCACGATAGACGAGCTGGCGGTGCTGGACGGCGGCAAGTGCATCTTGCAGCTTCGGGGCGTGCGCCCCTTCCTCTCGGATAAGTACGACATCACCCGTCACCCCAATTATAAGTATCTGTCGGACGCGAACCCAAGGAACGCCTTCGATATCGAGAAATACCTCTCCACAAGGCTGGTGCCGAAAGCGGACGAGGTGTACGAGGTATTCGACGCGGGCTGCGTCTGAGCGCACAAGCCCGCCGCCCTCATGCGGCGGCTTTTCATATAGATACGGATGAGAAAAGACGCTTCCTCGCTTGCAGGGTCGGAACGAATCCACGAACGAAAATTTGAAAGGAGAAGCCGGAATCGGGGCTGCATCGCAGCTTTCGCTCCGGCTCCTGCTGTATCCGCGAGATTTCAACACAACCAACACCCAATGATTCCGGCAACACAAATATGGAATTTTTCAACTCTGCTGTCGGCGTTCTCCAGACCCTCGTCATCGCTCTCGGTGCTGGTCTCGGCATTTGGGGAGCCATCAACCTGCTGGAAGGCTACGGAAACGACAACCCCGGTGCTAAAAGTCAGGGCATGAAGCAGCTCATGGCCGGCGGCGGCGTGGCGCTCATCGGCGTCATCCTCGTTCCCCTGCTCTCCGGCCTGTTCGGTTAATCGCCCGCACAAATCCTTCGCGGCGTCCGCCCCCAGGGCGGGCGCTGCGGGAAAGGAGGGTAAAGCCCATTGGATTTGATATGGCAGAAATTCACCGAATGGCTGAAGGAGCTGCTGATCAGCGGCATCATGGACAACGTGAACGGACTGTTTGACAACGTGAACAGCCGCGTGGCGGGCATCGCCGGACAGATGGGCGCTACGCCCCAGGGCTGGAACAGCGGCGTCTACGGCATGATCCGAACGCTGTCGGACAATGTGATTTTGCCCATCGCGGGCGTTGTCCTGGCCTTTGTCATGACGCTGGAGCTGATTCAGCTCATTACGGAAAAGAACAACATGCACGACGTGGACACCTGGATGTTCTTCAAGTGGATATTCAAAACCGCCTGCGCCGTGCTCATCGTCACCAATACCTGGAACATCGTCATGGGCGTGTTCGAAGCTGCTCAGAGCGTTGTCAACAGCGCGTCGGGCATCATCATATCGGACACGTCTCTGACGTTCAACGAGCATATCGCGGGATTTGAAGCAGCGCTTGCGGAAATGGAGGTCTGGTCGCTGCTGGGGCTGTGGCTGGAGTCCGTGGTCGTGCATCTTTCCATGTGGGCGCTGACCATCTGCATTTTCATCATCTGCTACGGCAGAATGATCGAGATCTACTGCGTGACCTCCATCGCTCCCATCCCCATGGCGACCATGGCCAACCGGGAATGGGGGCAGATGGGTCAGAATTACCTCAGAAGCCTGCTGGCGCTGGGCTTTCAGGGCTTCCTCATCATCGTCTGCGTGGCGATTTACGCGGTGCTGATCCAGAACATCGTGGTGGAGAGCAGCGTCTCGGCGGCCATATGGACGTGCATGGGGTACACGGTGCTGCTGTGCTTCACGCTGTTTAAGACAAGCTCCCTTGCCAGGAGCCTGTTCCATGCCCACTGACGGAGGTGATGAAATTTGGCATACGTTCCCGTACCCAAGGACTTGAACGCGGTGAAAACCAAGGTCATGTTCAATTTAACAAAACGGCAGATTCTGTGCTTTGGCGGCGGCGCGCTCATCGGCGTACCGCTTTTCTTTCTGCTCAAGGGGCATATCGGCAGCAGCGCGGCGGCTCTTTGCATGATGCTGGTCATGCTGCCCTTCTTCCTGCTGGCCATGTACGAAAAGAACGGTCAGCCGCCGGAGAAGCTCATCCGCAACATCGTGCAGGTATGCTTTCTGCGCCCCAAACAGCGCCCATACAGGACGAACAATTTCTACGACCTGCTGAACCGGCAGGATATTTTGGATAAGGAGGTCTACGCGATTGTCCACAAACAAAAACCCCGCAAGAAAGCTCACACGAGCCGAGCGAAAGCAGATCGACGCGGCGATTGCAAGAGCCAAGCGTCAGGATAAGCGAAAGAAGTCCGCCCAGGACAGCATCCCCTTTCAGCGGATGTACCCCGACGGCGTGTGCCGCGTGACGGACAGCTACTACACGAAAACCGTGCAGTTTCAGGATATCAACTATCAGCTCAACCAGAACGAGGACAAGACCGCCATTTTCGACGGCTGGTGCGACTTCCTCAACTATTTTGATTCCTCCATCCGTTTCCAGCTCTCCTTTATCAACCTCTCCGCCACGCGGGACACCTACGCCCGGCGCATCGCCATCCCCTTGCAGGGCGACTGCTTCGACAAGCTCCGCACCGAGTACACCGGGATGCTGCAAAGCCAGCTTGCACGGGGCAACAACGGGCTTATTAAGACCAAGTACCTGACCTTCGGCGTGGAGGCGGACGGCCTGAAGGCGGCAAAGCCCCGATTGGAGCGCATCGAGACGGATATCCTCAACAACTTCCGCCGTCTGGGCGTGCAGGCGGAGAGCCTGAACGGAATGGAGCGCCTGCGCCTGCTGCACGGGATGCTCCACATGGACGAGCCGCAGCCCTTCCGCTTTTCGTGGGACTGGCTGGCTCCCTCCGGGCTGTCGGTGAAGGACTTCATCGCGCCCAGCGCCTTTGAGTTCAAGACCGGCAACAGCTTCGGCGTGGGCAGCAAAACCGGCTGCGTATCCTTCTTGCAGATTTTAGCCCCCGAGCTCAACGACCGGATGCTGGCGGATTTTCTGGATATGGAAAGCTCCCTTATCGTCAGTATGCACGTCCAGTCCGTGGATCAGGTAAAGGCAATCAAGACCATTAAGCGCAAGATCACCGACTTGCAGAAAATGACCATTGAGGAGCAGAAAAAGGCGGTGCGTTCCGGCTACGATATGGATATTATCCCCTCCGACCTTGCCACCTACGGCACGGAGGCGAAAAAGCTCTTGCAGGAGCTGCAAAGCCGCAACGAGCGTATGTTCCTTTTGACCTTCCTTGTGGTGAATGTGGCGGACAACAGGCAGCGTCTCGGCAACAACGTCTTTCAGGCGGGCTCCATCGCCCAGAAGTACAACTGCCAGCTCACGCGGCTGGACTTCCAGCAGGAGGAGGGCTTCATGTCCGCGCTGCCGCTTGGGCTGAACCAGATCGAGATCCAGCGGGGGCTGACCACCTCCAGCGTGGCGATCTTCGTGCCGTTTACCACCCAGGAGCTGTTTCAAGACGGCAAGGAAGCCCTGTACTGCGGGCTGAACGCCCTTTCCAACAACCTCATCATGGTAGACAGAAAGCTGCTTAAAAACCCCAACGGGCTGATCTTGGGCACGCCCGGAAGCGGCAAGTCCTTCTCCGCCAAGCGTGAGATCGCCAACGTGTTCCTCGTCACGAATGACGATATCATCATCTGCGACCCGGAGGCGGAGTACGGCCCGCTGGTGGAGCACCTGCACGGGCAGGTGGTGAAGATCTCGCCCACCTCCACCGACTACCTGAACCCCATGGATTTGAACCTGAATTACAGCGACGACGAAAACCCGCTGAGCCTGAAATCCGACTTCATCCTGTCCCTGTGCGAGCTGATCGTGGGCGGCAAGGACGGCCTCATGCCGGTGGAAAAGACCATCATCGACCGCTGTGTGCGCTCTGTTTACCGGGAATACCTGAGCGACCCCCGCCCGGAAAAGATGCCGATTTTAGAGGACTTGTACAACGAGCTTCGCAGGCAGGACGAAAAGGAAGCGCAGTATATCGCCACGGCGCTGGAAATCTACGTCACCGGCTCCCTCAACGTGTTCAACCACCGCAGCAACGTGAATATCGAAAACCGCGTGGTCAGCTTCGATATCAAGGAGCTGGGCAAGCAGCTCAAAAAGATCGGGATGCTGGTGGTGCAGGACGCGGTGTGGAACCGCGTCACGATCAATCGTGAGCAGCGCAAGTCCACCCGCTACTATATCGACGAAATGCACCTTCTTTTGAAGGAGGAGCAGACCGCCGCGTATACGGTGGAGATATGGAAGCGATTTCGCAAGTGGGGCGGCGTTCCCACGGGCATCACGCAGAACGTCAAAGACCTGCTATCCAGCCGTGAGGTGGAGAACATCTTTGAAAACTCCGACTATGTGTATATGCTCAACCAGGCTTCCGGCGACCGGCAGATTCTGGCGAAGCAGCTCAACATCTCGCCCCATCAGCTCTCGTATGTGACCCAATCCGCCGAGGGCGAGGGGCTTTTGTTCTACGGCAGCGTGATCCTGCCCTTCGTAGACCGCTTCCCCAAGGATACAGAGCTGTACAAAATCATCACGACAAAATTGTCCGACCTCTCCGAACAAACCGGGGAGGAAGAGAAGGACGCAATTACAGTGTAAGGAAGGAGAAAAGAATATGGATAACCACCTTATGATTTTTGAAAGCACAGATTTTGGTCGGGTGCGTTCCGTGTTGAAAGACGGTGCTCCTTGGTTTGTTGCGGTTGATGTGTGCAAAGCTCTCGGATTGAACCAGGTTACGCGCGCAATGTCCAGATTGGATTCGGACGAAGGTGGGTTACTTGAAGTACCCCACCCCCAGAACACCGATAAGACGATTGAAATAAATGCAGTAAGTGAAGCCGGACTCTATCATTTGATCCTTTGCTCCAAAAAGCCGGAAGCGAAAGCCTTCAAGCGCTGGATCACCCATGAGGTCATTCCCTCCATCCGCAAGCACGGCGCGTATATGACGGACAGCCTGTTGGATGCGCTGGAGGCGCACCCCGAGGCCGTGCCGGAGTACCTGAACCGCCTGCGCAGCGAAAACGCCCGAAACCGGGAGCTGACCCGCCGTCTCCGGCTTGCCCTCCCCAAAGCGGAGTATTACGACGCCTTTGTTGACCCTGCGGACTGCACCAATATCCGCACCACCGCCAAGGAGCTGGGCGTTCCCGAAAAGCAGTTTACCCGGTATCTGGAGGAAAAGAAGTATCTTTTCCGGGACAAGAACCGCAAGCTCTTTCCCCGTGCGGTCAAAAAGAGCGCCGGTCTGTTTCTGGTGAGGGACTTCTACACCGAGCGCGGCAAGCTGGGACACTATACCCTCATCACCCCGGCAGGCAAGCGGCATTTTCTGGAGAGAACGGATGAAATTCTGTTTGAATAACGCTTTTAACCCATCAGCAGTCCCATCAGGAGGTGATGAATATGGCAAAACGCTCGCCAAGGCTGATTTTCACCGAGGAAGAACGCGCACTGCCGGAGCTGGAACGAGCTGTCCGCAAGGCGGACAGGGCGGCGGTTAAGCTGGAAAAGGCCGAAGCGAAAATTCCCAAGAAAACCGTTAAGGTCAAAAAGCGCGTTGTGGACAGTGAGAGCGGCAAAGTCACGACGCGCCTTTTCTTTGAGGAGGCGGACAAAAAGCGTCCGCCCTCCAAGCTGGCGCACGCCGCAAGGAAAGCGCCGCTGGATACCGTCCGCAGCGCAGTCCACCGCAAGCTCCGGGAGGAGGGCGATGACAACCCCGGCACGGAGGCTGCGAACACCCTGACCGAGACGGCGGAGCGCACCTGGCGCATTGCGGAATCGGCACACCGCTCCCATGCGGAAAAGCCATACCGCAGGGCGGACAAGGCGGAAGCCGCCGCAGACAAAGCTAATCTCAAGGCGCTGAACAAACAGTACGAGCAGGAATACGGCAGGGCTTCCAACCCTTATTCCCGCTGGCGGCAGAAGCAGGCCATTAAAAAGGAATACGCCGCCGCAAAAGCGGGGAACGGCGCGAGGAATACCGTCAAAGCGTCCGAGACCACCGCGAAGGCGGCAAAGCGCGCCGCCGAGGGGAGCAAAAAGGCCGGCAGCTTTTTTGTCCGGCACAAGAAGGGCTTCCTCATCGCGGGCGGTATCGCCGCTGCGATACTGCTGCTCATGACCTGCATTTCCTCCTGCTCCACGCTGTTTCAGGGCGGGGTGTCCGGCATTGCGGCCTCCACCTATCCGCTGGAGGATGCGGATATGCTGGCGGCGGAAGCCGCCTACTGCGCCATGGAGGACGAGCTGCGGGAATACCTGAACAGCTACGAAAGCACCCACGATTACGACGAGTACCACTTCGACCTGGACGAGATTGAGCACGACCCCTATGTGCTCATTTCCATGATTACCGCCCTCAAGGGCGGAGAATGGACGATTGACGAAATAGGCGGGATTCTGGAGACGCTGTTTGAAAAGCAGTATATCTTAACGGAAACCGTCGCCACGGAAACCAGATACCGCACCGAAACGCATATCGGCTATTACACCGACGAAAACGGCAATCTGCAAAGCTACGAGTACGAGGCGGAGGTTCCCTACACCTACTATATCTGCCATGTGGAGCTGGAAAACTTCAACCTCTCCCATGTGCCGGTGCATATCATGTCCCACGATCAGCTCTCCATGTACGCCGTGTATATGAGCGTGCTGGGCAACCGCCCCGACCTGTTTCCCGGCTCCCCGTATGTGAACCGGTACTACCACACCCAGTATGAGAAGTACGAGATACCCCCGGAGGCGCTGGCGGACGAGCAGTTCGCCGCCATCATCAAGGAAGCGGAAAAGTATCTGGGCTACCCCTACGTCTGGGGCGGCAGCTCGCCGGACACCTCCTTCGACTGCTCCGGCTTCGTTTCGTATGTCTACAACCACTGCGGCCTGCATTGGAGCTTCGGCAGGCTGGGCGCGGAGGGGCTGCGGGGTATGTGCGCCTATGTCTCCCCGGAAAGCGCCCGTCCCGGCGACCTGATCTTTTTTGAAAAGACCTACGACACCGCAGGCGCGTCCCATGTGGGCATCTATGTGGGCAATAACAGGATGCTCCACTGCGGCGACCCCATTCACTACGCTTCCATCGACACGAGCTACTGGCGAAGCCATTTTCTCCAGTTTGGCAGATTGCCTTAGCAACAACCATATCAACGCTAAAAAGGAGGATGTTATGAACCCGCGACTTGAAAAGCTGCGTCAGGAGCGCGAGAAGCTGGCGGAAAAGCTCGCATCGCTGACCGCACGGCTCAAAGCCCTGGACGAGCAGATTCTGAAGCTGGAAAACACGGATATTGTGGGCATCGTCCGCGAGAACGGGCTGACCATCGAGCAGCTCGCGGCGCTGATGGAGATGCTGGAAAAGCGTCCCACGGCGGCGCTGCCCGACGAATACAGAAAAACGGAGGAATTTACGGATGAAGAATAAATGGAGATTTTTTGCCGTGACGCTGGCCGTCGTGCTCTGCATGACGGTCTTTTCCGTTACGGCCTATGCAGGCGGCAGCGATATGGCAGGTTCGACCATGGGCGACCCGACCATGGAAACCCCAACTGCAACTACACAGCCGGAGAATACGAATACCGGTGAGCAGACCCCAAACGGACAGACACTGACCGTGCTTGTGACCGAAAATGCGGACGGAAGCCATACCGTGACCATCGGGGATCGGAGCTGGACGCTTCCCGCCAAACGGGAGCAGGCCGGAAAGGTGGTCAACGTCCGCACCTATTTGAACCTGCGCACCGGCCCCGGCACGGACTACACCGTGATCGGGCGTCTGCTCAACGGCGCGGAGGTGAAGGTGCTGGAGGAAAGCAACGGCTGGTATAAGGTAGTCGTGCCGGAGCAGACCGGCTATGTATACGGCAAATACCTTGACGTCATGAACGCGCCGACAGAAAACAGCGGAAGCGATACGGATATGGCGGGACTGCCGGAGATACTGCTGCAATATTACACCGCCGCCGGAGGTTCCGCGCCCCTGACCCCGGACGGCAACCTGACGCTTATGGACGACATCGGCTCCGCTTTCGGCGCAGGCAAGCAGTTCATCACCGTGACGACCAAGGGTGGCAATACCTTTTATCTCATCATCGACCGGGACGATAAGGGCAATGAGAACGTCCATTTCCTGAATCTTGTGGACGAGGCCGACCTGCTGGCACTGACCAAGGACGGCGAGAGCATCGTCCCCGCCTGCACCTGCACGGACAAATGCGCCGTGGGCAAAATCAACACGGGCTGCAAGGTGTGCAGAACCAATATGAGCGAGTGCGCGGGCAAGGAAGTGACGGAACCCACGCCACAGCCCGCCGAGCCTGCGGAGACCGCGCCCGAAAAGAGCGCCAACGGCGCGGGGCTCATAGTGGTCGTCCTCCTGCTCCTGCTGGGCGGCGGCGGTGCGCTGTACTGGTTCAAGCTCCGCAAGCCCAAGGCCGACACCCGTGGGGCGGACGATCTGGACGATTACGACTACGGCGAGGACGAGGAAGATGAGGACTACGAGTTTGAAGCCGAGGACGAGACGGACGCCGGGGAGGATGAAGAAAAGTGACACAGACAGTCAGCACAGAATCGCCCATGGAGCTGTCTCCCCGCGAGCGGCTTATTCAGATCATGAAGCGCGAGCAGGCGCTTTTCATCCGGCAGACGCTCTCCCAAAAGCCCGGATACCGGGGCGGCAAGAAAGCCTTTGAATACTTCATCCGGCAAAAGATCATAAAAGCCGTGGAGGCGGGCTGCGGGGACGCAGAGGCGCTGCTCCGCACCCCCAAGCCCGTCAAATCCATCTACTACGACTTCAAATACTATTACGACGAATACAGCTACGCAAACTGCGACCTGTATGTGGAGAAGGCCATCGAGGACTGCGGGAACAACACCCTGCGCAAGGAGTTCCTGCGGGCAAAGGGCTGGGACGCGCCGGATGATTTCGATATCAACGATGAGGAGGAATAAAGGAATATGAACGAATACCGATTGGTTGTGTGTGAAAAGCCCTCCGTGGCAAGGAGCATCGCCGCCGTTCTTGGCGCAGGCAGGCGCGGGGACGGTTTTCTTTCGGGCGGCGGCTATCTCGTTTCCTGGTGCTTCGGGCATCTTGCGGAGCTTTCGGACGCGGACGCCTACGATGAAAAGTACGGCAAATGGCGAAGGGAGGACTTGCCCATTCTGCCGGATAGCTGGCAGTACACCGTATCAAGGGACAAGCAGAAGCAGATGAACACACTGCGCACCCTCATGCACCGGGACGATGTGTATGAAGTGGTCAACGCCTGCGACGCCGGGCGCGAGGGCGAGCTGATCTTCCGCACGGCGTATAATCTCAACAACTGCCGCAAGCGCGTAAAGCGGCTCTGGATCTCCTCCATGGAGGATGCGGCGATTCTTCAGGGCTTTGACAATCTCCGCGACGGCGCGGAGTACGACAACCTCTACGCCTCCGCCCTCTGCCGCAGCAAGGCGGACTGGCTGGTGGGTATCAACGCCACCCGCCTGTTTTCCGTGATGTATCACCGCACCCTGAACGTGGGGCGCGTGGTATCGCCCACACTTGCATTGTTGGTACAGCGAGAAGCGGAGATCAACGCCTTTCAGCCTGAAACCTTCTACACTGTCAATCTTGGCTTCGGCGATTTCTCCGCCGCAGGCGGGCGCATGAAGGAGCAGGCTGAGGCGGAGCGGCTTGCCGGGGACTGCAACGGCAAAGCCGCCGCTGTTACCTCCGTCGTGCAGACAAAAAAGACGGAGAAAGCCCCGGCGCTCTACGACCTGACCACCCTCCAGCGGGATGCGAACCGCTTGCTTGGGTACACCGCGCAGCAGACGCTGGATTACCTGCAAAGTCTCTACGAAAAGAAGCTCTGCACCTACCCCCGCACCGACAGCCGCTATCTCACCGACGATATGGAGGGCGGCGTAAACGCGCTGGCGCTGTGCTGCGCGGGCGTCTGCGGCACGGAGCCGCCCGCAGCCGTCTGTTCGGGGCAGGTGTGCAGCAGCAAAAAGGTCAGCGACCACCACGCCGTCGTTCCCACGATGGCGGCGGGCGAAACGGACTTGGATGCGCTGCCCGCAGGCGAACGGGAAATCCTGCGCCTTGTTTCCCGTCAGGTGCTTATGGCGGTCAGCGCACCCTTCGTCTATCTGGAGACCGAGGCAAGGCTGGACTGCGGCGGAAATGCCTTTGCCGCCAAGGGGAAAACAATCCTTCATATGGGTTGGAGGGCATACACGGAAAAGGGCAATCAGGACAGCACCCTCCCGGAGCTTTCCGAGGGACAGTCGCTTCCCGTTTCCTCCTGCGCGGTCAAAGAGGGAAAAACGACCCCGCCCAAGCACTTCACGGAAGATACCCTCCTCTCCGCCATGGAGACGGCAGGAAAAGAGGATATGCCCGAAGATGCCGAGAGAAAGGGATTGGGAACCCCCGCAACAAGGGCGGCGGTCATTGAAAAGCTGGTGGCCACGGGCTTTGCGGAGCGCAGAAAGGCGAAGAAATCTGTACGCCTCGTTCCCACCGAAGCGGGCGTGTCCCTCATTACCGTGCTGCCCGAACAGCTCCAGTCCCCGCTGCTCACCGCCGAATGGGAGCACCGCCTCAAGGAGATCGAGTGCGGCGAGCTGGGCGCGGACGAGTTCCTCGCAGGCATCTGCGATATGGTCGCAGCGCTGGTTCGGGACGCTGCGCCTGTGGACGGCGCAGAGGTGCTGTTCCCCTCAGGCAGACCCGTTGTGGGCAAATGCCCCCGCTGCGGCGCAGAGGTCACGGAGAGCAAAAACGGCTATTTCTGCGAGAGACGGAGCTGCAAGTTCGGGCTGTGGCGGGACAACCGCTTCCTTGCCGCCAAGAAGATCAGCCTGACAAAGAAGATGGCTTCCTCGCTCCTGACGCAGGGACGCGCCTACGCCAGCGGTATCTACTCCGAGAAAACCGGCAAGACCTACGACGCATTCATTGTGCTGGAGGACGACGGTGCGCGTTCCTCTTATAAGCTGGACTTCACCAAGTGACCCTCGCAGGCTCCCGCACAGGCGTTTCATTCCCCTGCGGGAGCCGCTGTTTTTACCATGATCCAAAGGAGGTATGCATGAAATGGCTGAAAAACAGACCAACAAGGAACGGCTCAAGGACATCACCGACAGCATCGAGACGGGCATAAAGGAGCTGTTTGAGAGCGACAGATACAGGCAGTACCTTGCCACCATGAGCCGCTTTCACAAGTACAGCGTCAATAACACCATGCTCATCTATATGCAGCGCCCCGACGCCACCCATGTGGCGGGCTTCAACAAATGGCGCGATCAGTTCGGAAGAAGCGTCAAGAAGGGCGAAAAAGGCATTAAAATCATCGCCCCCACGCCCTTCAAGAAGAAAATTGAAGAAGCAAAGCTCGACCCGGACACCAAGCTCCCCATGCGGGACGAGAACGGCGATATTATCACGGAGGAAAAGACGGTGCAGATTCCCATGTACAGGCCCGTGGTGGTATTCGACGTGCAGCAGACCGCAGGCAAGCCCCTGCCGGAGCTGGCGGCGAACCTTACGGGGGACGTGCAGAATTACGAGGTGTTCATGGAAGCTCTGCGCCGCAGCGCGCCCGTCCCCATCTTCTTTGAGAAGCTGGCGGAGAATATGGACGGTTACTTCTCCGTGGACAAACAGCGCATTGTCCTCAGAGAAGGCATGAGCGAGGTACAGACGGTCTGCGCCGCCGTCCATGAGATCGCCCACTCCAGGCTCCACAATAAGGACGAAATCGGAGAAAAATATCAGGCGGTCGAGCTGTTCGGCAAGCCCGCGCTGTTCTCCAACGGGCGCATCGACCGGGATAAGCTGCCGGAGGGCTTGTATGCGTATGACCTGCGCGGCTCGGATGATGATCCGGGGTTGCCCGTGACCATTCAGGAGCACGTTGTGGTGAACCACGCGGCAACCGTCATCACAGCAGCGCCCATTGAGCTGCCGGAGCAGGGCTTTTTGTATCTGGGCGAGGACGGGCTGAACTTCACGGGCGGCGAGCAGACCGTGAAGGAGTTTTTGCACGCACAGTACCCGGAAAAGGCAAAGCTCTCCCGCGCCGCCGAGGAGATTCAGGCGGAGAGCATCTCCTTCGCCGTCTGCGCCTATTACGGCATTGAGACAGGCGAAAACAGCTTCGGGTATCTGGCGACCTGGGCAAAGGACAGGGAGCTGACCGAGCTTCGCGCATCGCTGGAGACCATAAACAGAACATCTTCTGCCCTGATTACGGATATCGACCGCCATTACGCGGAAATCTGCAAGGAGCGCGGGCTGGATAAGGAGACGGAGAGCCTTGCCGCCCAGCCGGTGCAGGAGATCGCCGTGCAGGAGCCGGAGCCGGTCGCAGCGCCGGACAACGGCTGCGTCCCCGATCCTGCGATTTCTGTTGAGAGCATGAACGCCTACGGCTACACCGATTCCAATATGCTGCCGCTGACAAAGGAGCGTGCGCTGGAGCTCATGGAACGGGATGTAAGCGTGTATATGCTTCACACGGACAACACCGAGGCCATGGCCTTCGATGCGGAGGAAGTTCGCAGCTTTGACGGCATCTTCGGCGTGGAAGCCTCCGAATGGGAGACGGTCAAAGACCGCTTTGCACCGCCGGACTATGAAAAGGCGTTCCTCGATAATCCCGCCGACAGCTTTGCCATCTATCAGCTTCGGGATAATGATAATACGGCGCAGCTCCGCTTTATGAACGCCGAGTATCTGGAGAAGAAGGGGCTTTCCATTGAAAAGGAGAATTACGCCGCCGTCTACGCGGGAAACCTCGACCGCAGGGGCGATACGCAGGACAGGTTGGACGCGCTGTATGAAACCTTCAACATCCGCCGCCCGGAGGATTTTCGCGGTCACAGCCTGTCTGTCAGCGACATCGTGGCGCTGAAGCAGAACGGCGTGGTATCCTGTCATTACGTGGATTCCCGGGGCTTCAAGGCGCTGCCCGACTTCCTCAAGCCGGAAAACTATCTCAAAAACGCGGAGATGGCCATGGAGGACGACTACGGCATGATCGACGGCGTTATCAACAACGGGCCGAAGCAGACCGTGGCAGAGCTGGAGGAACAGGCAAAGTCCGGCAAGCCCATCTCCCTCATGGAGCTGGCACAGGCGGCGCGCCGGGAACAGGCGCAAGCGGCACGGCAGGAGAAGAAGCCCTCCGTGCTGGCAAAGCTCTGTCCTCCCGTCAACGAGCCGAAAAAGACAGCGCGTTCAAAGCGCGCGGAAAGAGAGCTGCTATGATGAATTTTACCAACGATGAAATGAACCTCATGTGCATCTACCAGAGCGACAGCCGCAGCGGGCTGATTGCCGCCCTCACCGAAATGCGCGGATACCTGGACGAGGACGAAGCCCAGCTGCGGAATCTGACCGACAGCGCCCTGCAAAAGCTGGGCGAAATCACCGACGAGGACTTCGCGGAGCTGGAGCTGGTGCCGGACTTCGACACGGACGAATAAGGCAGATGCGGCGGGAGCGGCCTTCGGGTCGTTCCCGCTTTATCTCCACATTTCTATTGGACAAAAATGCGGGTTCACGTAAAAATGTTCAATAAGCGCTTGTAAAACGGCCTCGTTTCGAGTATAATGCTATTGAACAAAACTGCGTGTACCCGCAAAAATATCCAGTAGGAGGAACAAAACATGGTAGTGAAAAGAGACGCCTACCTGAATAGGCTCATCAGCAAGAAGCACAACGGCCTTATTAAGGTCGTCACCGGCGTTCGCCGATGCGGAAAGTCCTATTTGCTGTTCAATCTTTTTAAGGAACATCTTCTTTCTGAAGGAGTAGACAAGAACCACATCATAGAAATCGCCTTTGATGCGTTTGAAAACAAGCGGTTTCAAGACCCTTATGTGCTGATGCCATATCTGAAAGAGCAGATTGCAGATGAAAAAATGTACTATATTCTGCTTGACGAGGTGCAGCTTTTGGGCGAGTTTGAAGCCGTCCTCAACAGCCTTATCCGCATGGAAAATGTAGATGTGTATGTGACTGGCAGCAACGCCAGATTTCTGTCCAAGGATGTTATCACGGAGTTCCGCGGTCGTGGCGATGAGATTCATATGTTTCCGCTCAGCTTTTCCGAGTTCATGTCGGTTTATTCGGGTACAAAACAGGACGGCTGGAACGAATATATGCTTTACGGAGGGCTTCCGCTTGTACTCCGTTTCGAGAAGCCAGAGGAGAAAATCGCTTTTTTGAAGTCGCTTTTTGAAGAAACCTATATTTCAGACATCGTGGGAAGGCATAAAATCCGCAACCGTGCGGAGTTGGAAGAGCTTCTGAACATTCTTTCCTCCGCTATTGGCTCCCTCACCAATCCAACCAAGCTGTCAGCCACTTTCAAAAGCGTCAAGCAAAAGACAATCAGCAAGATGACCATTACCAGATACATCGACTATCTGTGCGATGCGTTCCTGATTGACAGCGCAGTGCGCTATGATATCAAGGGGAAAAAGTATATCGACACCCCGGTTAAATACTATTTCACCGATATGGGGCTTCGCAACGCACGGCTGAACTTCCGTCAGTTGGAGGAGACTCACACGATGGAGAATATTATTTTCAATGAGCTGAAAATCAGAGGCTTCAATGTAGATATTGGCGTTGTGATAGTCAACAGCAGCAAGGACGGAAGCAGCGTCCGCAAGCAGTATGAAATAGATTTCGTATGTAACAAAGGCTCCAAGCGTTACTACATTCAGTCGGCCTACGCTATCCCGGATCAGGCAAAAATGGAACAGGAACAGCGTTCCCTGATGATGACCGGCGACGCTTTCAAGAAGATTATTATTACCAAGGACGCACCGGCATCGTATTATAACGACAGCGGCGTACTGATTATGAGTATCTTTGATTTCATGCTGAATCCCGATAGCCTGGAGCAGTAAGCAGTGAAGCTGTCCGAATTTCCAAATGACAGGGGGCAAGAAATATGGCAAAGAAGTGCGGGCACTACTGCAAGGTGTGCGGAGAATACAAAGCGAACGAGCGCTTTTCGGGCAGAGGCCATGCAGCGCACATCTGCAAGAAATGCGCTGCGCTGCCTGCCGCGCAGCGGTCTGAGGATATGACGCTCACAAAGCTATGGAATCTGCCGTGGCAGCTCTCCGCTCAGCAGCGGGATTGGCTCAAAGGTCTGCAAAACGACAGCCGCCCCGAGGTGGCTTCCGCCGCCCGCGAGCTGTATGCAGACCGCTTCCCATATGCGGCGCGGAATGCGCGCAAATCGCAGCTTCACATCAGACACATGAAGTTTGCTGTCCATGCCGAGGTTTTTGACGAGTATGACGACGGCTGTTACAGAGAGCTTCAATTCGCTATTGACCGGAAGAATCAAACGGTAACGCTTTGGCAGGAGGACGTAGCAGCGCAAGTCACCTTGACAGCAAAGGAGATGCGCAAGCTCCTGAATACCATCGTCAACAGCTATGAGATCTTCTGCTGGGAGGACGACTACGGCGTTTCCGAAGCTGCCGGCGCGGACGACCTTTGGGAGGACGAACGGGACACGGAAGCCCCGGATGCGCAGGAGATTCCTGACGAGCCTGAATATGCGGGTACTCCATCGTGGGAGGTATCGGTGCGCTATCTGAACGGCGAAGCACAGGAAATGCGCGGGTACGATGATCTGCCCGACCGGGTAAACGAGCTGACGCTGGAGCTGCTTTCCCTGTTTGAGGATGAACCCGATGCGGAGGACTTTGAACCAGAAGATGAATAAAAGCGCCTCCGCCCTTGCGCTCTATTTCCCAAAATCGAAAAAGTTTTAATTTTGGGAAATAGAACATCGACATACAAGAGAAAGCGTCCCGTTTCCTGCATAGGATTCGGGACATTTTCGGATATACCGCCCCTTACATAGAGCGTCCGTTCCGGGCGCTCTAAATTTATGCCATGAAGGAGGAGCAATATGCCGAGCAAGCTACAAACGTATATGCAGATGGCGGACGAGGCGCAGCGGCAGATCACCGGCAGCTACCGGGGCTGGACGGGCTTTCTCACCACCGCCGCAAGGCTGTACAAATACCCCTACGCCGAGCAGGTCATGATCCATGCCCAGCGTCCGGACGCCACCGCCTGCGCGGAGTACGACTTCTGGAACGAAAAGATGGGCCGGTATGTCCGCAGGGGCTCCAAGGGCATCGCCCTCATCGACAGCAGCGGCGAAAGGCCGAGGCTTCGGTATGTGTTCGACGTGTCCGATACGGGCGGCAGAGAATTTCCAAAGAGCCGCTACCTGTGGGAATACCGGGAGGAACACGCGGACGCGGTAAGCGCCATGCTGGAAAGCCGCTACGGTGTGGACGGAAAAGGAGGGCTCCCTGACCAGCTTGAGCGCATCGCGTCTCAGCTTGCGGAGGAATACTGGCGGGACTATAAGCGGGATATCCTCGCCATCGTTGACGATTCCTTTCTTTACGGGTATGATGAGTTCAACGTAGGAGCGGCCTTCCAAAGCGCCGCCGCCGTCAGCATCGCCTACTCGCTCATGTCCCGCTGCGGGCTTGAAGCGGACGACCGCTTCGAGCATGAGGACTTCCTGAGCATCTTCGATTTCAACACCCCGGAAGCAGCCGCCGAGCTGGGCACGGCGGTGAGCAGGATCAACGGAGAGGTGCTGCGGCAGATCGAAGTCACCATCAAGAATTACGAGCGCGAGAAACTCGCGGAAAGGAGCCATAGCCATGACAGAACTGACCTACACCAAGAACGGGGACTACCTGATTCCCGACCTGACGCTGAGCGAGACGCCGGAGGACGCGAGACCCCTGGGCAAGTACGGGAGACTGCGCAGGAGCTACCTTCAGGAGCACAGACCGGGGCTGTACAGCCGTCTGGTGCTGTCGGAGAAGCTGTTCCCGCATCTGCGGGAGATCGACGAGACGGCGAACCGGAGGCTGGAGCAGATGATGCCGGAGCTGATGAAGTCGGCGGGCGTGACGGAGGATCTGAAAGCCCGCGATCAGATGAAATGGGTGGGGCTGATGAACAGCCTGAAAGCGCAGGCGGAGGAGATCATCCTCAGCGAGCTGGTGTACAACTGACCAATGACGCGCCGGAAGCGGAACCGGCGCAGCCTCCGATACCGCAGGCATACCAACTGAGCCTGTTCCCCACGGAGGAAGAACAAATCGCATATATCGCAGAAGCGGAGAGTTACACGCCCTCCGCTTTTTCCATGTCCATCCCGCAGTCGGATATCGACCACATTCTGCGCATGGAGGGCAACGCCGACTATGCCCGCATGAAGATCGCCACGGAGTTCTCCAAGGGCAAGAGCGTGGAAGAAATCGCGGCGTTTCTTCAAAGCAGCTTCCACGGCGGCAACGGCGTCGTCACCGAAAACGGCAGATATTCCGCGTGGTACGCCGAGGACGGCATCCACATCGCCAATGGGGACGCGGCAAGATACCTGACCTTCGCAAAGGTCGTAAGCTGGCAGGAGGCGGCGGAGCGCATCGGACAGCTTCTCACTCAGGGCGAATACGCCGCCAATGTGGAGCTTGCGGAAGCGCCGGGGCATGAGCGCGCGGAGCTGGCGCAGTCTATCTGGTATCTCCGGCAGGATTTAAGTGAAAAGGCGCGGGCGCAGGACTATCTTTCCTGCCTGTCGGATATGCGGGGCGGCGGTTTCCCGGAGGAAACGGCGCGGCTTGCCGAGCGGCTGAGAGACCCTGCGTTCCGCGAAGTCCTCATAGACGATTTTGCACAGCTCCGATCCGACTACCGGGAGGACAGAAGCCTGCTGCGCTTTCACTACCACAAGCCGGACAAAATCGAGCAGGGTTTGCGGGAGCTGTCCCTGCCCCGCAGGGAATACCGCACCGAAATGGCGGAGATTCCCGCCGTGCAGCGGTTTATTACGGAGGACGAGATCGCCGCGACCCTGACCCGTGGCAGCAACATTGAAGGGAGCAAGGGGCGCATCTACGCCTATTTCAAAGAAAAGCACAGCCCCAGGGAGCAGGCGGACTTCCTGAAAGACGAATACGGCATTGGGGGAAGCTCCCATGCGGTATCCGGCGCGTCCCACAGCGGTGAGGATCACAGCGGCAAGGGCGTCGTGCTGAAAAAGCAGGACTGCCCGGAAATTCAACTGAACTGGGCGAACGTCGCCAAGCGTATCTCCGAGCTGATCCGCAAAGACCGTTTCCTGACCCCGGAGGAAAAGGCGCGCTTTGAGCAGCTTCAGCGGCAGACCGCAGCGCGAAGTGCAGCATGGAATGACTACAACGCCGTAAAGGAAGCCCACCCGGACGACCTCGTGCTGTTTCAGGTAGGAGATTTCTTTGAGCTGTACGGCGAGGATGCAAAACAGGCGTCGGGGCTGCTGAATATGAATCTGACCACCCGCAATATCCCCGGTGCTGGCCGTGTGGAGATGTGCGGTGTACCGGCACACAGTCTGGAGAGATATATAGAGGAATTGCGGGACAAGTACGATGTGACCATTGCCGCAGCACAGGAAACCGGCACCGAGCGTCGCGTCTATACCCTGCGCTCCGTTGACCATGAAGCAGAGGCCGCCATTGACGCATACGAAGCCGAGTTTGGCGCAGACGGCACACGAGTGTTCCGCGATCCTGCCGCAGAGCAGGCTCAGCCCACGGTGCAGGAGCTGTTCGAGAGATACCGCCTGAGCGTGGGCAACGCGCTTTCCAAGGATGAAGCATTTCTCAACGCCTGCCGCAACTCCGACCGTCAAAACGCCTATCTGGAGGGCGCGGCGGCAATCCGGCGCATCGTCATTGCGTCTGAGGATTTGCAGCTCACGCGCCTCTATTTCGATATGCCCTCCTTCCACAACCGGCTCCATCAGGAGCTTTTGGACGAGCTGTATCCCACGCTGGCGACCACGATAACGCCCTCGCCCTACAAGGTGACGCAGGAGGACATCGACGCTGCCTTGCAGAGCTGGAACGGAAAAATTGAAAGCAAGCAGGCGGTTGTTCGGTATATGGCACAGCACGGGCGTGAACGGGAAACCGCCGCATGGCTGGCGCGGGAGTACGGCTTGAAGGATACCTCTAAACCGCTGCAAATCTCCGTGGGCAATTCCGAGCCGGTCACGCTGTCATGGGCAAAGGTGCAGCGGCGCATTGCGCAGCTCATCCGAGAAGATAAATTCTTCACAGAACAGGAAAAGTCTCTGC
>ERZ1027188.197-NODE-197-length-26943-cov-6.784365_pt1 | contig 26943 bp, 31 predicted proteins | sample MGYA00519273_ERZ1027188 | MGnify/ENA primary metagenome ERZ1027188 (study PRJEB26926, sample SAMN06164623) | human gut metagenome | biome: ENVO:00009003; feature: ENVO:2100002; material: ENVO:00002003 | host: Homo sapiens | place: USA | collected 2012 ... | reverse complement strand
CCTCGACCTCCAGCGTGACAGGCTGGCGTTCTAACCAACTGAACTACTTGGCCATTTGGATGGTGGGAACAACTGGACTCGAACCAGTGACCCCCTGCTTGTAAGGCAGGTGCTCTAACCAGCTGAGCTATGCTCCCGTACCTGTCGTTCTCTCAAGCGACGTAGGTTATTATACTAAACCCATCCAGATATGTCAATAACTAATTTTCAAAATTCGCAATTTTTCTTACAGAGACGCCAGAAGCCTCTCCAGGTCCTCCTTGGAGAAGTCGTACACCGTGTCGCAGAACTGGCAGCTCAGCTGGCAGCCGCCCTGCTCGCGGAGCATCTCCTCCAGCTCCTTCCGGCCCAGCGAGATCAGCGCACGCTCCACCCGCTCCCGGCTGCAATAGCACTTATAGGACACGGGCTGGGTCTCCAGGATCTTCAGGTCGAAGTCGCTCATCACCGCCCGCAGCAGATGCTCCGGGTCGGGATCCTGCTCCAGCAGCGCCGAGACAGGCCCCGCCGTCATGATGCCGCCCTCCACCTTGACGATGGTATCCTCCGTAGCGCCGGGCATCAGCTGGATGAGATAGCCGCCGGCGGACTTCACGCTCTGGTCACGATCCACCAGCACGCCCAGACCGCAGGCCGTGGGGATCTGCTCCGACTCTACGAAATACCCGGCGATATCCTCCGCCACCTCGCCGCCCAGCAGGTCGATGGTACCCACATAGGGCTCCTTCATGTGCAGATCCTTGATGACGGTCAGCGTACCCTCATGGCCTACGGCGCCGCCTACGTCCAGCTTGCCGTCCGCCCGGAGGGGCAGCTCCACCTGCGGGTTCGTCACATAGCCCCGGACGTTGCCCTCGTTGTCGCTGACAGCCAGCACCGTGCCCAGCGGCCCGCCGCCCTTGATCTGCAGCGTCAGGCTGGCTCCCTGTCCCTTCAGGGCGTTGCCCATCATGGACGTGCCTGCCAGTGCGCGGCCCAGCGCCGCCGTGGCCACCGGCAGCGTCTTATGAATTTGCCGCGCCCGCTCGGTCAGATTCCGGCTGTAAATGGCAGCCGCCTGCACCATGCCATCACCGGAGATGGCTCTTACGATTCTGTCTTCCACGTTATGTCAACCTCTTTTGCTCAGTTTCGTATGCAGGAGATATACACTCGCTGCTCATTTTCACCGGGACGGCGCAGCTTGGCGTCGCCGTAGACCCGTATATCGCCGAAGCCCGACTCGGCGAGCCACGCCGTCAGCTCCTCCACGGTATAGGCGCGCTCCCGGTGCAGCTCCTCCCGCCGGTCCCACGCGCCGTCACTGCGGCGCTGGAAGATATCCATGTAGTAGGTACACAGGCCGCGGCTGTACTCGGTGCGCCACACGCAGTAGGTATCCTCCGTCTCGTCCAGAAACACCTGCCCGTCCAGTGCCGCCAGCTTGGCCACGGTGTTCACGTCGAACACCAGCACGCCGCCGGGGGCGATGAACAAATGCAGCCGCCGGAAGGTACGGCGCACATCGGCGGGGTCGGTGAGATAGTTCAGGCTGTCCAGACAGCAGACCGCCGCGTCCACGGTGCCGTACAGATCCAGCTTGGGCATGGACTGGTGCAAAAAGATGGGCGGTACGCCCTGTACCGACCCGGCCTTGCTCATGGCTGCCGCCAGCATCTCCTCGGAGCCGTCCACGCCGATGAGCTCATAGCCCCGGCCCGTCAGCAGCCACGTCATGGTGCCGGTGCCGCAGGCCAGATCCAGCACCACCCGCACCGGGATGCGGCTGCGGCGGAACAGCTTCTCCAGAAAATCCGCCCGCTTTTCGTAACCCACATCCTCCGTCAGTGCGTCGTAGGAGGATGCCAGTGCCTCGTAGCAGCTCATTTGCCCTCTTTCTCCTTCATTTTCTCCAGCACGCTCTCATACCCGCCGTTGCCGTAGATCAGCGAGCGGTTGACGCGGCTGATGGTGGCGCTGGACGCGCCGGTTTTTTCCAGAATGTCGTTGTAGATCATGCCGTCGTTCAGCAACGTGGCCACCTCGTAGCGCTGCTCCATACTGCGCAGCTCTGAAATGGTACACAGATCCTGAAAGAAGTTGTAGCACTCCTCCTCCGTCTCCAGCGTCAGGATGGCCTGATACAGACGGTCGCTCTTGTCCTTCTTGGCGATCTTGGACTTGGCCGCTCTTACCATATTGCGTTCTCCTCTTTTCCATGGTTGTTCCGGACCTCTGCCGGATACCGACATTACCTGATATTGTATCATTTTAGTCTGTGAAAGTAAACCACCGTTTCCAATTATTTTTTCAGGCAAAAGTAAGGGCGGAGCGCCCACAGGGGCGCTCCGCCGGTATCGAGGCGTCGCGAAGCTCAGTCCGCTGCCCCGCCGTGCAGCTTCTTTTGCAGCCAGTCCTTGCCGTCCACATAGCGGGACACGATAAAGGACACCACATAGTCGCCGGCGGCGTTGACCATGGTGGCAGGCGGGTCTATCAGGTTGCCGATGGCCAGCGCCACGGGATAGGCGATGGCCAGCTGGTCAGGGAAGAAAATGGTGCAGACCACCAGCTCGCCGGTACCGCCGCCGCCGGGGATGCCGCTCATGGCCACGGAGGAGAACACCGCCACCACAATGGCAAGGATCGCCTTATCCGTGGAGAAATCCAGCCCGAATACACCGAACAGGAACGCCACCTTGATGATGGCGGACATGGACGAGCCATCCATGTGCATGGTGGCGCCCATGGGCAGCACGATGTCCGTCACGTCCTTGCTGATGCCCGTCTCCTCCGCCACCTCCATGTTGGTGGGGATGGTGGCCACTGACGAGCAGGTGCCGAAGGACACCGCCGCCGGGCGGAACAGCTTGGAGAACATGATCTTCGCGCCGCCCTTGCCGCCGCCAAACCGGGCGTAGAGGGGGAAGAACACGAACATATAGGCAAAGCTCATGATATAATAGATGATGAGAGTGCGGCTGTAATCCTTCACCAGCTCCGGGCCGTAGGTGGCCACCAGATCGGCGAAGAACCCGAAAAAGCCGATGGGCGCGTAGTAGGTGATGAGCTTCACGGTCTTCATGATGCAGCCCGTGATATCCTCCAGCAGCCGCGCCGTCTTTGTCTCCGGGCCGCCGTTCATCTGGACGCCGAAGCCAAACAGCACCGCCGCCACGATCAGCGGCAAAATGGCGCGGCGGCTCAGCAGCTCCGTGAAGTCCGGCTTGGTAAAGAAGTTCACGATCATGTCACCGAAGCCCAGCGTATCGCCGATCTCCCCCTCCACGATGGTGTAGTGTCCATCCACCAGCGGGAAGATGCGGCAGACAATATACATCAGCACACCGGCGATGGCGGCGGTGGTGAGGAACGTGACGACGGTCACGCCCATGATCTTACCCGCCCGTTTCACGCTCTTCATGTTGGCGATGGCGGAGGCAATGGAGCAGAATACCATGGGCACCACCACGCAGAACATCATATTGATGAACAGCGTGCCCAGGAATTTGATCTTGCCGCCAAAGGCCGGGGCGAACGCGCCCACCAGACAGCCGGCCACAATGCCGATGAGCATACACAGGATAAACCAGTAGTTCTTCAGGAATTTCTTCATAGCTCTCCTCCTAAAATGTTCTGACAGGAACTAACTGGTCTCCATTATATTAGCATTTTTGTCAATGTAAATCGCAATTCTTGCCGATTTTATGGCAAATCGTGCTGTCTACCCACATCCGCCGACGGCCCATGCCCGAACTGCTTCTTGTAGGCGCGGGAAAATGTGGAGTAGTCCTGATACCCCGCCTGCTCCCCCGCCGCAGAGGGGGACGCGCCCTGCGCCAGCAGGCGCTGTGCCAGCAGCAGCCGCTTCTCCGTCAGGTAGCCGTGGATGGAATACCCCGTCTCCTGCCGGAACCGGCGCATCATGTGGTACTTGCTGATGTAGAACCGCTCCGCCAGCTGGTCGATGGACAGCTCCTCCGTCAGATGCAGGTTCAGGTATTGCAGCAGCGCCACCACCTTCCGGTCGCCTGCGGCCGCCTGTACCTGATGGCCGCCGCGGCAGACCCGGTTCACCTCCACCATCAGCTCCAGAAACTGCGCCCGCTCCAACAGCGCCGCGCCGTAGCCGCCCTCACGGGCGGTACGGGCCAGCAGCTCGAACAGCGGCCGCACCCGGCTGCTCCCCTCGTCGCGGTACACGTAGCGGAAGTCCGTCTGCGCCTGCCGGAAGCAGGCCTCCAGATCGCAGTCCTCCGTCCCCAGCGACGCCAGATACGCAGGGGAGATGTACAGGATCATCCGCTCATAGAAGGCGTCCTCTTCCACCTCCGGCCGGTGGATACTGCCCCTCCCCACCAGTACGAAGTCCCCCGGTGTCAGGTCGTACCGTTCGCCCTCGATGGCGTAGCCCGCCTTGCCCGCCAGCAGAATGATGATCTTGTGAAACGTATGATAGTGGTATTCAATGCGTTCCCGCTGTCCGTCCGCCAGATGAAACAGCCGGAACGGCTCTTTCAAATACCCCCGCGCCTCATACTGTAAGGGTTCCATACGCCGCACCTCCGCATTTTTTGCTCACATTATATATCGTACTGTGCAGTTCATGCAACATTTTCTTCATTTATTACCGTTCTGAAAATTTTGTTGCCAATTTGTAATTTTTATGTAGCTTTTTTGAAAGACCTGTGGTATGATAAAGCGCGTGGGGCTCGATCCCCCCTTGGAATCTAAACACGATCGGCAGGTAATACCCATGTATTTGAAACAACTGGCAGCGTTCGGCATGTCCGCCGTCATGATGCTGTCCGGCGGCGTTGTGGCCTCCGGCGCGGAGACGAAAGCGACAGTCGACACCGTTACCCCCCAAGAATATACCTCCGCTGTGGAGAAGCTGGCCGCCAACGGCGTGGTCTCCGGCAGCACCACCGCACTGCAGGCCGGCGACGGGCTGCGTCTGGCACAGGAATCCGGCCTTCTGGACGGCGAGGATGCCCTGTCTCTGACGGAGCTGGCCGCACAGGCGCTGATCCGCGAGACGGAGGCGCTGCAAAAGCAGAACTTCCTCGACGAGTACGACGGCATTCTGACCATCTGTGAAAACTATGTGACGCTGCGGAAGGAGCCGTCTCAGGATGCCGCCGCTCTGCGTACCATCTGGGCCGGTAAGGCCGCCCATCTGCTGGATGTGGAGGGCGACTGGTACAAGGTCTCCTACGGCACCTCCACCGGCTACGTTATGGCGGAGTACTGCGAGCCGGTACACTACGCCGACTACGAGGGCACCTACGCCACCAGCACGCTGGCGGAGGACATCATTGCCCACAGCTATACCTACCTCGGCACTCCCTACCGCTACGGCGGCACCAGCTACAGCGGCATCGACTGCTCCGGCTTCACCATGAAGGTGTTCGCCAAGTTCGGCATCTCCCTGCCCCACGGCGCCAGCGACCAGTACGCCCTGTCCACCCACGTCACCACGGCGGAGCGGGCGCCCGGCGATCTGGTGTTCTTCAACACCAGCGGCTCCGGCATCGGCCATGTGGGCATCTATCTGGGCGGCGGACAGTTCATCCACGCCAGCAGCAGCCGCGGCGTCATCATCAGCTCCCTGTACGAGAGCTACTACGCCCGTACATACCTGTTCGCCGGCCGTATCATCAACGGCTGACGCATCTGCGGTACATTAAAATCGTCTTCTTCATCCCCTCCTCTCTAAAGGCAGACCGGCCTCGAGCCGGCCTGTCTTTTTGTATTCATACCGCATATTTGCATATTTATTCAGTTATGCATCACAGCTTTTCGTCATTTTGCTTTTGCCCTTTCTTTAACATCCAGCTTTTTGCACCAATTTGTACAAAATCTATTTTTGCTGTGAAAATTTATTCATTTAGTGCTTGACATTTATGCACCAGCAGCGTATGATAGCCACCATCAGGAGGGAACACCTCCCACACACCGTCTATCCACCGGATACCCCGGTATAGAACCATAAGAATACGAAAGGAAGTATCTATCATGAAAAAAATGATCGCAATGCTGCTGGCACTGGTCATGGCGCTGAGCCTGGTGGCCTGCGGCGAGAAGGCGAACGATGGCAAGACCGATAACGACACCGCAAAGACCGAGCTGGTGCTGGGCACCAGCGCCGACTACGCCCCCTTCGAGTTCATGTACCCCGACGACAGCGGTGAGATGGTTTACGGCGGCATCGACGTCTCCGTGGCCAAGTACATCGCCGACGAGATGGGCCTGAGCCTCGCGGTCGAGAACATGGGCTTTGATTACCTGCTGCCCTCTCTGGATAAGGGCGACTTCGACATCGTGCTGGCCGCCATGGAGGCCACCCCCGAACGTCTGGAGAACGCCGACTTCTCCGATCCCTACTACACCGACGTGCCCCCCGCCATTCTGGTGAAGGCAGACAAAGCCGACCAGTATAAGACGCTGGCTAACTTCAACGGCAAGTCCGTGGGCGCTCAGACCGCCACCACCAAGCTGGACATGGTCAATGAGATGGAGGGTGTGACCCCCGTGGCGCTGCAGTCCGTGCTGGATCTGGTGAACGAGCTGGTGTATGACAAGGTGGACGCCATTCTGGTGGACGGCGGCGTGGCCAAGGAGTATGCCGCCTCCAACCCCGATCTGGTCATCGCTGACGCCTCCGCCGAGCTGGGCGAAGCAACCCCCTACTGCGTCGCCGTGGCCAAGGGCGACCCCAAGGGCCTGCTGCCCGCCATCAACGCCGCCATCGCCAAGATGAACGAGGCGAATATGCTGGAGACGTTCATCGCGGACGCCGGCAAGCTGGCTGATGTGGCCGTAAATGTTACCGCTGATTGACCCCCTCACTCCCTTCCTATGCGCATAGTGCAAAGCCGTCCGCGACTTTGCACTTTCGCGCGTCTCCCGGCATGAAAAACCTGTACAGAAAGGACTGACCGCGTATGTGGTGGAGCAGCCTCTTCACGGATATGCGCCCCTCCGATTTCTTTAATTTCTCCTTCCTGCCCAAGTACGGCACAGCCTTCGTCCGCGGCATCGAGTACACGCTGCTGCTGGCGGTGGTGTCCGTGCTGCTGGCGGTGATCCCCGCCCTGCTGCTGGCGCTGATGCGCCTGAGCAAGGTCAAGCCCGTCCGGTGGCTGTCCGGGGCGTATATCGCCGTGTTCCGCTCCACCCCTATGCTGGTGCAGCTGTCCATCATCTACTACGGCCTGTTCTACGCCATCTCCCTGCCCCGGCTGACGCTGTTCGGCTTCGTGGACATCAGCCGGTTCATCCCCGGCGTGGTGGCACTGGCGCTGAACAGCTCCGCCTACGTGGCGGAGATCTTCCGCGCCGGTATTCTGGCGGTGGATAAGGGGCAGATGGAGGCCGCCCACTCGCTGGGTCTGAGCAACTGGCAGTCCATGCGTCTGGTGGTGCTGCCCCAGGCCATCAAGAACGTGCTGCCCGCGCTGGCCAACGAGCTGGTGACCATGGTGAAGGAGTCCTCCATCTGCTCGGTGCTGGGCATGGCGGAGATGATGTTTGCCGCCAAGACCATCGCCGGCTCCACCGGTATCTCGCTGGCGCCCTACACGCTGGCGGCGCTGGTCTATTTCTGCATCAACTACCCGGCCTCCAAGGGCATCGAGGCCATCGAAAGGAGAATGCGCCGTGGCGACAAGCAATGATATTCTGATCTCCGTGCAGCATCTGGTCAAGGAGTACGACCACGGCGCCGTCCACGCCCTGAACGACTGCGATCTGGACATCCGCCGCGGCGAGGTGGTGGCCATCATCGGCCCTTCCGGCTCCGGCAAGTCCACGCTGCTGCGCAGCCTGAATCTACTGGAGCAGCCCACCTCCGGTGCTATCTTTTTCGACGGCGCAGACCTTGCCGGCAAGTCGGTGAACATCGACCTGCACCGGCAGAAGATGGGCATGGTGTTCCAGCACTTCAACCTGTTCCCCCACAAGACAGTGCTGCAAAACATCACCATGGCGCCGGTCACTCTGAAAAAGAAGACCCCCGCCGAGGCCAAGGCACAGGCCATGGCCCTGCTGGAGCGCATCGGCCTTGCGGACAAGGCAGACACCTATCCCAATATGCTCTCCGGCGGTCAGAAGCAGCGGATCGCCATCGTCCGGGCGCTGGCCATGGACCCGGAGGTCATGCTGTTCGACGAGCCCACCTCCGCGCTGGACCCGGAGATGGTGGGAGAGGTGCTGGACCTCATGCGGGATCTGGCCAAGGACGGCATGACCATGGCCGTCGTCACCCACGAGATGGGCTTTGCCCGGGAGGTGGCAGACCGGGTGGTATTCATGGCCGACGGCAGGATCCTGGAGGAGGGCGCTCCCGCCAATATCTTCGATCACCCCAAGGATCCCCGGCTTCAGGACTTCCTCAGCAAGGTGCTGTGACTCTCTCTCCGCAGCGCCGCATAAAAACAGCCCTCCGGCTCACGCCGGAGGGCTGTTTTTATGTCAACTTATTCAGCTTTTACCGTGGATCTCGCCGCCGCACTTGGGGCAGGTGATGACGATCTTCCCCTTGCCCCGGGGCACACGGCACACCGTCCGGCAGTTGGGGCAGGTGAAATACTTGTGCTCCTTGTCCGTCCGCTGCTGCTTGCTGCCGGCGGCGCGGCGCTTGATCGGCCACCACACCTTCTCCAGAAAGCGGGCGTTCTCCGCCCGGCGCTTTTGCAGATTTCGGGAGAACACGCGGTAGACCGCGATGACCAGCAGCACCGTGGACAGGAAGCTGATGATCAGGTGGACGGTCTGCTGCCGGATAAACATATTGACCACATCCAGCAAAAGCACTGCCCAGATGATGGTCAGTCCCAATTGATCCGCGCCGTTGCGTCCGTACATGAAGCGCGCCAGCGCATTGCCGATTTTTTTCAGAAAGCTCATACGGAAGACTGTCCCCCTGCCGTGTTATCTCGAAGCGCTATTTTACAGGAAAAGTCCGCAAAGGTAAAGCCCCTTTATGGAAAATTCACAAATTGGACAAATTTGCACAGGGTGTCCGGCAGCCTTGCAAACCCACACCGCACCGTGTATAATAGGATAGATATCGTATCCGCTCCGGACGAGCCGGCAGAGCCGGCTTCGTCCGGGCGCACGGCAGGCAGTCCGCCGGCGGGCGAAACCGGCTGCGCTTTCCGCACAGATATGCGGCCGCCTGCACGTTTTATACTATGCCGCCCCGGTATCCGCCGTGCGGCCGAAAGGAAGTTTCTCCATGATCAAGATCGCCCCCTCCATCCTATCCGCAGACTTTGCCCATCTGGCCCGCGACATCGCCGCCATTTCCACCGCCGATTACGTCCATGTGGACGTGATGGACGGTCTGTTCGTACCCAATATCTCCATTGGCATCCCCGTGGTGAAGTCCATCCGGCCCACCACCACTCTGCCGCTGGACGTCCATCTGATGATCGACCGTCCCGTCCGCTATGTGGAGCAGTTCTGCGACGCCGGAGGTGACCTGATCACCTGCCATGTGGAGGCAGACACCGAGGAGAATATCCTCGCCGCCATCGACAAGATCCATGCTAAGGGCAAAAAGGCCGGTGTGGTGGTGAAGCCCAAGACCCCTGCCAGCGCCGTGCTGCCCTTCATCGACAAGGTAGAGCTGATTTTGGTCATGACCGTGGAGCCAGGCTTCGGCGGTCAGAAATTCATGGCGGACATGATGCCCAAGGTGCAAGCCATCCGGGGCTATATCGACGCCATGAACCCCGCCTGCGAGCTGGAGGTGGACGGCGGTGTGGACACCCAGACCTGCAAGCTGTGCGTCGCCTCCGGCGCCAACGTGCTGGTGGCCGGCTCCGCCGTGTACAAGGCCGCCGACATCCCTGCCACCATTGCCGCGCTGAGAGGGTAAACGCCATGGAATACTTCCCCGCTCCGCTGGAAAAGCTGGTGGAACAATTTGCCAAGCTGCCCGGCGTGGGCTATAAATCCGCCCAGCGGCTGGCGTTTCATGTGCTGAGCCTGCCCGCCGAGGAGGCGCAGACCTTTGCCGACGCCATCACCGACGCCAAGCGCAGTGTTACGCTGTGTCCCGTGTGTCAGAACCTGACCGCCGGTGGGCTTTGCCCCATCTGCGCCGACGCCAAGCGGGACGATGCCACCATCTGCGTGGTGGCCGACCCCCGGGACGTTATCGCCATTGAGCGCAGCCGGGAATACCGGGGGCGCTACCACGTCCTCCACGGTGTGCTGTCCCCCATGAACCATGTGGGGCCGGACGACCTGCACATCAAGTCCCTGCTGGATCGGGTGGCGCAGGGCGGCATCGAGGAGGTCATCATGGCCACCAACCCCGACACCGAGGGCGAGGCCACGGCGCTGTATATCGCCCGGCTGCTGAAGCCCTTCGGCGTAAAGGTCACGCGGCTGGCCTACGGCATCCCCGTGGGCGGCCATCTGGAATTTGCCGACGATGCCACGCTGATGCGGGCGCTGGAAGGGCGGCGGGAGCTGTGAAACGCCTTACCTGCCTGCTGCTGGCCTGCCTGACGGCGCTGGCACTCACCGCCTGCGGCGCAGAGAAGCCGCAGGAGATATCCCTGTTCGCCATGGACACCTACATGACCCTTGCCGCCTACGGTGACAACGCCGACGAGGCATTGACCGCCGCCTCCCGGGAGATCAACCGGCTGGAGGCCACCCTCTCCCGCACCATCGACACCAGCGACGTCAGCCGGCTCAACACCGGAGATGCCGTAACGGTGCAGCCGGAGACGCGGGCGCTTCTGGAGCGGGCACTGACCCTTTCCGACGAGACGGGCGGCACCTTCGACATGACCGTCGCGCCGCTGGTGGCACTGTGGGGCATCACCTCCGACGCGCCCCGCGTCCCCTCACAGGAGGAGATCGACGCGCTGCTGCCGCTGGTGGGCGGTGAGCACGTCCACATGGACGAGGCCGTCACGCTGGATGCGGGCTGCGCCGTGGATCTGGGCGGTATCGCCAAGGGCTACGCCTCTCAGCAGGTGGCGGACATCCTCCGTGCCCACGGCGTCACCTCCGCCGTGGTATCGCTGGGCGGCAACGTCTACGTCTGCGGCAGCAAGCCCGACGGCACGCCGTGGAACGTGGGCATTCAGGACCCTGCCGGCAGCGGCTATGCCGCCATGGTGTCCCTCACCGACCGCTTTGCCGTCACCTCCGGCGGCTACCAGCGCTATTTTGAGGCGGCGGACGGCACGGTGTACCGGCACATCCTCGACCCCCGCACCGGACGTCCCGCCGACAGTGATCTGCTGTCCGTCACCATCATCTCCGATGACGGCACGGCGGCGGACGCCTACTCCACCGCTCTGTACGTCATGGGCGAGCAGGAGGCCGTGTCCTTCTGGCGCGCCCACGGCGGCTTCGAGCTGATCCTCATCACCGCCGACGGCCGTCTGCTGTACACCCCCGGCCTGTCGGACGCCATCACAAAGCCGGAGGACTGCGCCTATGACTTCCAACTCCTCACAACCGAGCCTGCGGCCTAAGCCGCTGGACGCGCTGGTGGCCGCCGTGGTCATCGCGCTGGCCGTGGTCACGGCGCTGCTGTTCTACCTGCCCAAGACCGGGGGCGGCGACCAGCTGACGCTGGTCATCACCGTAGGGGGGCAGGAGCAGTCCCGCACGCCGGTGACGCAGCTGCCGGACGGGCCTGTCCGCATCGAGGGCCGCGGCGGCTATACGCTGACCCTCTCCCCGTCGTACAGTGACCTGCCCTTCAGCCCGGAATGGAGCGTCCGCGTCTCCGACTCCGACTGTCCGGGGCAGGACTGCGTCCACACCGGGGCTATCTCCCGGGCGGGACAGTCCATCGTGTGCCTGCCGGCGCAGGTGGTCATCTCGCTGGTGGGCGCCGCGTCCGACGTGGACGCGGTGCTGGGTTAGGAGGTGTGCCGTGAAGCTGAACCCCCGTTCTATCGCCCTGTGCGCCGTGCTGACGGCGCTGGCGCTGGGGCTGAGCACACTGGAAAACCTGTTTCCTGTGACGCTTATCGTGCCGCTGCCCGGCGTCAAGCTGGGTCTTGCCAACATCGTCACCGTATTTGCCCTCTACGAGCTGGGCGCCGTCCCCGCGCTGACCATCCTGACGGCCCGCTGTCTGCTGGGCGGCGTATTTGCCGGCAATCTGTCGGCGCTGCTGTTCAGTCTCTTGGGCGGCTTCACCGCCATGCTGGTGATGATCGCCCTCAAGCACTGCAAGGGGCTGTCCATCTACGGCGTGTCCATCGGCGGCGCGGCCGCCCACAACATCGGCCAGATGGCGGCAGCTGTCATTACGCTGGGCAATACCATGGTGCTGGGCTACCTGCCCTTCCTGCTGGCTGTATCGCTGGTCACCGGCACCCTCACCGGCTTTGTGGCCGGTCTGCTGTTCCGCGCCATGCGTACTATCCACCTATCTCACTGAGGAGGTCACTCTATGGACAAGAAAGACAAGATCATTCTCCAGCAGCTGGACGTGATCCGCTCCATGACGGAGAACAACATGAAGCGCATGAACAGCGACTTCTGGGGCACGCCCTTCGAGAACATCACCGGCGACGCGCCCAAGTCTCCCGCCGCGCCCGCCAAGGACGCGGAGAAGAAGAACACGCCTCCCACTGCCACCGCCAAGCCCGGCGACGAAAAGCCCGCCGAGGAGGAGCTGCCGCCGCCGGAGAAGATCGAGGATCTGCTGGCGGAGCTGGACAGCTACATCGGACTGGGCGTGGTGAAGGAGGAGGTACACAACCTCATCAACATGGTGCAGGTCTATAAGCTGCGCCAGCAGCATGACCTGCCCACCACCGATATGTCTTTGCACATGGTGTTCACCGGCAATCCCGGCACCGGCAAGACCATGATGGCCCGCATGATGGCCCGCATCTACCGAAGCCTGGGCATTCTCTCCAAGGGGCAGCTGGTGGAGGTGGACCGCAGCGGCCTGGTGGCTGGCTATGTGGGGCAGACCGCCCTCAAGACCCAGAAGGTCATCGAGAAGGCCATGGGCGGCGTGCTGTTCGTGGATGAGGCCTACGCCCTCAACGGCCGCAGCGAAAATGACTTCGGGCAGGAGGCCATCGACACCCTGCTGAAGGCCATGGAGGATCACCGGGACGATCTGGTGGTCATCGTGGCGGGCTACACCGACCTGATGGACAAGTTCATCCACTCCAACCCCGGTCTGGAGTCCCGCTTCAACCGTTTTCTGCTGTTCGAGGACTACTCGCTGGACGAGCTGGTGGCCATCTTCAAGATGCGCTGCGGCAAGGGGTACATCCTGTCGCCGGAGGCGGAGCCGCTGGTGCGGGACTACATCGCCGAGGAGAGCGCCGCCGGGGACAGCTTCGGCAACGCCCGCGGCGTCCGGAATATCTTCGAGCATATTCTGGTGGCACAGAACAACCGTCTCGCCAAGCTGGAGACGGTGACCCGCGACGATTTGATGACCCTCACCGCCGACGATGTCCTCCGCGCCCGGGGGAAGATCGACGAATAAAGGAAAAAGACACGCTTTCGCGTGTCTTTTTTTATCCGAAATCGTGTCTGCCGCCGCCGTCGCTGCCCAACTCCTCCAAAACGCAGACGATGGCCTCTATCTTCCGGAAGCATTCCGCATCGGACAATGCGTCGTCTGCGAGGATCGCCCGGATCTTCTCCAGCGCCTTATAGCTGTCGCCCGCCACGATCTCCTTTGCAGTCTGCGTGTCGATCGTTACCGACCCGATACGGGACGCGAGTATCTGCTGATATAGCTCCATTTTCTCACCTCCTTCGCCCATTTTACCATCAAACGATAGTGTAAGCAATACTATTTTTTGATAGTACATATAATGCTCTTGAGGTGAGCGCTTTGTACATTGCAAGACTCCGCGACCTGCGCGAAGACCATGACTTGGCGCAAAAGCAAGTCGCTTCTCTGCTCGGCATCGACCAGCGGGTATACAGCAACTATGAGTTGGGCAAGCGGACACTTCCCTTGCCGCACCTTATCACGCTGGCAGACCATTATCGGGTATCCACAGATTATCTCCTTGGCCGCACGGACGACCCGCGTCCCTATCCCGCGCCAAAGCGAAAATGAAATTTTTCGACAGAGAAAGGCCCGCGCCGATGGCGCGGGTCTTTCGTCTTTTTCAGTCGCTCATGCCGTTGTGGATGACTTTGCCCATGTTCCACAGCAGTGCCACCCGCCGGGCGGACTCCAGCCGCTCCTCCGGCGTGCGGTACTCCGCGTCAGCCGTCTCCGCGCCGCAGTCCATGCAGCTGACGGAGACGCTCCAGCCCTGCTCATCCTGCATGACGCCGGCGCCCCGGCAGATGGGGCATTCGCCCAGCTCGATCTCAAAAATAGGGTCCATATCGTTTCTCCTTTGTGTTGTCCTTTCAAACGCCACGCGAGGCGTGCCGTCTTCTACATAGATCGTCCCGCAGCGGACGAAGCCCTCCCGCTCCAGACATCGCTGCATGGTCAGATTATCGGCGTGGGTGTCCGCCCGCAGATGGGGACACCGCCCCGCCGCCCACGCCGCGCTCTCCGCGAACACGCCATGGTGGGTGCCGTCGCTGCCCAGCCGGTGCAGCGTACCGTAGGTGCTGTCATCCCGCCATGCCCCCTCGATACGGGCGTAGGTAGGATCGTCCCCCAGCAGGAAGGCGAACACGGCGTACACGCCGCCTGCGTCCTCCATGACGAACAGCCGCCCGGCGGCGATGTCCTGCCGCAGCATCGACTCCGGCGGGTAGCCGTCTCCCCACTGGGTCGGGTTGCCGTTTTGCCGCATATACCGCCGCGCCGCGTCATAGATCGCCATGATGCGGCGCAGGTCTTGCTCACGCGCCTGCCGGATCATCAGTTTTTCAGGCTCTGGAGCGGTGCAGGGATGCGGCCGCCCCGGGCAATAAAGTCGGCGCTGGACGCCTCATGCACCGGCATCACCGGCGCGCTGCCCAGCAAACCGCCCATCTCCACCATATCGCCCACATCCGCGCCCTCCACAGGGATCACGCGCACGGCGGTGGTCTTGCTGTTCACCATGCCCACCGCCGCCTCGTCGGCGATGATAGCCGAGATCGTCTCGGCGCTGGTGCCGCCGGGTACGGCGATCATGTCCAGTCCCACGGAGCACACGCAGGTCATGGCCTCCAGCTTGTCGATGGTCAGTGTACCGTCCAGCGCGGCGGCGATCATACCCTCATCCTCCGACACGGGGATAAACGCGCCGGACAAGCCGCCCACATGGCCGGACGCCATAACGCCGCCCTTTTTCACCGCGTCGTTCAGCAGCGCCAGCGCCGCCGTGGTACCGTGGGTACCGCAGACAGCAAGCCCCATCTCCTCCAGAATACGGGCCACGCTGTCGCCCACCGCCGGGGTGGGGGCCAACGACAGATCCACGATACCAAAGGGCGTATCCAGCCGCTTTGACGCCTCCGCCGCCACCATCTGTCCCATACGGGTGATCTGGAACGCCGTTTTCTTGATGGTCTCGGCCACCACATCAAAGGGCTGCCCCTTGCAGGCTTGCAGGGCGTGGTACACCACGCCGGGGCCGGACACGCCCACATTGATGACGCTGTCCGCCTCGCCCACGCCGTGGAACGCGCCGGCCATAAAGGGATTGTCCTCCACGGCGTTGCAGAACACCACCAGCTTGGCGCAGCCAAGGCCGTCCTGCGCCCGGGTCAGATGGGCCGTCTCCTTGATGATGCGGCCCATGCGGGCCACGGCGTCCATATTGATGCCGGCCCTTGTGCTGCCCACATTGACGCTGGAGCAGACCAGCTCCGTCTGTGCCAGCGCCTGCGGAATAGAGCGCAGCAACAGCTCGTCGCCCTTGGCAAAACCCTTCTGCACCAAGGCGGAATAGCCGCCGATGAAGTTGACGCCGCAGGTATGGGCCGCCCGGTCCAGCGTCAGGGCAAAGGGCACATAGTCCTCGGTATTGCAGCCGCCTGCCACCAACGCCATAGGCGTCACGGAGATGCGCTTGTTGACGATGGGGATGCCGAACTCGCTCTCAATGTCCTCGCCGGTACGCACCAGCTTCTCCGCCCGGCGGCAGATCTTATCATATATTTTTTGACAGCAGCGGTCTGCGTCCTCGCTGACGCAGTCCAGCAGAGAGATACCCATGGTGATGGTACGGATATCCAGATGCTGCTTGTCGATCATATCGATCGTATCGAAAATATTTTGCAGATTCAGCATGGCGTATCCCTCTTACAGCTTGTGCATGGCGTCGAAGATATCCTCCCGCTGGATGCGGATGGACAGTCCGCGGCTCTCGCCGTAGGTCTTCAGCACCTCACGCAGCCGGTCAAACGGTTCTCTGCACAGAGTCAGATCCACCACCATCATCATGGTGAAATAGCCCTCCATAATGGTCTGGCTGATGTCCAGCACGTTGATCTGGTGATCGGCCAGCTTGTTGCACACGCCGGCGATGATCCCCACCTGATCCTTTCCTACAACGGTCACGATCGCTTTCATATCGGTCACTCCTTTTGGATACAAAGTCACTCCATCTCGTCCAGCGTCAGCTGGAACGAGCCTAAGAAATGCTCACGGAAATACCGCAGCTCCGGCAGCTCGTAGCCGTCCAGCGCCTCCGCCGTCTGCCGCGCCGCCTGCCGGAATTCCTCGTTGCCGGCCTTCAGCTCCTCCAGACATTTGATGTGGGCGCTGAGCTTGTCCGCCGCCTTCACCAGCTCCTCCACCTCCGGGTCGGCGGGGCGCAGAATGTCCTCATAGACGGTCCGCAGCTCCGGCGGCAGCATCCCCAGCAGCTTCTGGTCCGCCACCTCCTCCACCTTGCGGTAGGCCTCCCGGATCTCCGGATTGAAGTACTTGATGGGCGTGGGCATATCGCCGGTGAGGATCTCCCCGGCGTCGTGGTAAAGCGCCGCTGCCGCCACCGTGCCGGTGTCCACCTGACCGCCGAACAGCTCGTTGCGGATCACCGCCAGCGCGTGGGCCAGCACCGCCACCTGATGGCTGTGCTCCTGAATATTCTCCCGGACGCTGTTGCGCATCAGCGCCCAGCGCTCGATGTAGCGCATCCGGTCGATGTAGGCGAAAAAGTGATTCATTATGTAAACTCTCCTCGCAGTATATCGTTTTCCACGCTGGTGATCTTTACGTTTCTCACTATATTATGTAAATCTCTCTCCCCCATGGCCACCTCCATGTAGTTGGGGGCGTGGCCGGTGGAGAAGCCGTCCTTGACCTGCTCGAACAGCACCGGGTACACCTGCCCCACGCAGCCGTTCAGGTAGGCGCGGTGCAGCTCCTCCGCCGCCTGTGCGGCCCGGGCGGCCCGCTCCTCCTTGACGGCGGGCGGCACCTGCTCCATGGCCGCCGCCTTGGTACCGGGGCGGATGGAGTAGGGGAAGATGTGCATGGCGGCGAAGCCGCACTCCCGGATGAATGCCAGCGTCTGGGTGAACTCCTCCTCCGTCTCCTCCGGGAAGCCGCAGATCAGGTCGGTGGTGACGGCAGGGCGGTGAAAGTACCGGTTCAGCAGCGCCACCGACTGACGGAACCGGGCCGTGTCATATTTCCTGTTCATCCGCTTCAGCGTCTCGTCACAGCCGGACTGGAGGGACAGGTGGAAGTGGGGACACAGGTTGGGCAGCGCGGCGGCGCGGCGGCAGAAATCATCCGTGATGGTGCGGGGCTCCAGACTGCCCAGACGCAGCCGCATATCCCCCGCGGCGGCGGACACCGCCTCCAAAAGGTCGATGAGCGTCTCGCCGTTTTTCAGGTCGTGACCCCAGCTGGAGATCTCAATGCCGGTGAGCACCAGCTCCCGGTAGCCCTCCTGCCGCAGCTGCTCCGTCTGGGACACCGCCTCTGCCTTGGGCAGAGAGCGCACCGGCCCGCGGGCGTAGGGGATGATGCAGTAGGTGCAGAAGTTGACGCAGCCATCCTCTACCTTCAGCATAGCGCGGGTGCGCTCGGCCATGCCGCCGGCGGGCAACACCTCGAACGTCCGGCGCTTCAGCGCATCGTCCAGCAGCGTGACCTGCTTCTCCCGGCTCACCTGCTCCAGCAGCTCCAGAAACGCCATGCGGTCGCCAGTACCGGCCACGAGGTCTATATCCAGCGACGCCGCCTCCTCCGGATGGGTCTGCACATAGCAGCCGCAGGCGGCCACCACCGCCTCTGGATTCAGCTTCCGGCAGCGCCGCAGCATCTGCCGCGATTTTTTATCGCTGACGGCAGTGACGGAGCAGGTGTTGACGATATAGACGTCCGCCTTTTCATCAAACGGTACCAGCGTGTGGCCCCGGCGCACCAGCTCCTGCTCCATGGCCTGCGTCTCGTATTGATTGACCTTACAGCCTAATGTGTAAATCGCTGCCAGCATGGGGATTCTCCTTGCACTTTCTGTCGAATGTCGATATAATGGGTGGTAACGCTTTATTATACTGGATACTTACGCCGGTGGCAAGTCCTCCGGCCTATGAAATTGAGAGGTTTTTCCCATGATCTATCTGGATAACGCCGCCACCACGCCGGTACCCGCCGCCGTGGCGGACGCCATGTATGAGGTGCTGACCCAGCACTTCGGCAATCCCTCCTCCCAGTACCCCGCGGGGCAGGAGATGAAAAAAGCCGTGGAGGGTTGGCGCGCCGTGGTTGCCGGGGCGCTGCACTGCCCGCCGGAGCGTCTGTACTTCACCTCCTGCGGCACGGAATCGGACAACTGGGCCATACAGGCCGCTGTCTGGCAGGGACGGCACATCGGCAAGCACATCATCACCACCGCCGTGGAGCATAGCGCCGTGCTGGAGCCGTGCCGCTGGCTGACACAGCAGGGGTACGAGGTCACCTACCTCAAGCCTGACCGCACCGGCCACGTCACCGTGGAGCAGGTGGCATCCGCCCTGCGGGAGGACACGGTGCTGGTGTCCATGATGCTGGTGAATAACGAGACGGGCTGCATCTTCCCTGTGGCGGAGACCGCCCGGCTCCTGCGGGAGCGGAAATCCCGCGCCCTGCTGCACTGCGACGCGGTGCAGGGCTTTTTGAAGGTACCCTGCGACCCGGAGGGCTGGGGCGTGGATATGATGAGCCTGTCCGCCCACAAGCTCGGCGGCCCCAAGGGCGTGGGTGCCCTGTACATCTCCGACCGGTTCCGCAACGTGCGGCCCCTGCTGCCCGGCGGCGGGCAGGAGCGGGGTCTGCGCTCCGGCACGGAGGCCACCGCCCAGATCGCCGGCTTCGCCAAGGCGGTGGAGCTGCGGCAGGAAGACTACGACGCCAAGCTGGCCCATATGGCGGCGCTGCGGGACTACTGCCGGGAAAAGCTGCTGACCATCCCCGGTATGGTGCCGGTGGGCGGCGGCACAGCCCCCCACATTCTGGCGCTGTCGCTGGCGGGCTATCCCAGCGCCAACATCGTCACCGATCTGGGGGCGCAGGGCATCTGCATCTCCGCCGGCTCCGCCTGTCATCAGGGCAAGGCCAGCCATGTGGTATCGGCGCTGGGTCTGGACAAGCGCACCGCCGCCGGCGTCATCCGCATCTCCTTCTCCCCCGACAACACCACATCGGACGTGGACGCTCTGTACGACGCGCTGAAGGCGCATCAGGCTGCCCGCTTTCCCATGCTGTGACAGACAATTACTGTTTTTCTGAGGTGAATTATGTTTCAGGCTTTGAAGCGCGATAAAGGCTTCTACCGTTATCTGGCCGCTCTTACCGGTCCCATCGCCCTGCAGAACCTCATCACGTTCTCGCTGGGTCTCATCGATACCTTCATGGTCAGTAAGCTGGGCAACAACGAGATGGCGGCGGTGACCGCTGCCAACGTGCCGGTATTTCTGCTGATCTCCATCGTCTTCGGCGTCCAGTCCGGCGTGGGCATCCTCATCAGCCAGTACTGGGGCAAGAAGGATCTGACCAACATCAGCCGCGCCATCGGCGTGGCGGCCGGTCTGGGCGTGGCGCTGGCGCTGATCGTCGCGCTGGTGCTGTTCCTGTGGCCCATCGCGATCATGGATCTGCTCAGCAACAAGCACCACCTGTCCCTGCTGGGCGCGCCGTACCTGCGGCTCATCGGCTTTTCCTATGTGTTCAATATGCTCTCGTCCATCTACGTCAGCGCCCAGCGCAGCGTGGAGAACGCCGGCTTCGGCATGAAGCTGTTCGGTATGTCCACGGTGCTGAACACCGGCCTGAACTACCTGTTGATCTTCGGCAAGTGCGGCTTCCCCATGCTGGGGGTGGAGGGCGCGGCGCTGGCCACGCTGCTCAGCCGCGTGGCGGAGTTCGCCGTGTGCCTGTTCTGCGCCCTGCGCAGCAAGGTCATCCCGCTGGATCTGAAGGCGCTGCTGCGCCCGGGCTGGGAGATGCTGCGCCGGTTCGTCAAGTACGCCTCCCCCGTCATGGGCAACGAGCTGTTCTGGGGCCTTGGCAACAGCCTGCTGACGGTGGTTCTCGGCCACATGACCATCTCCGTGGAATTTCTGGCGGCCAACGCCGTCATGGGCAACCTGAACCGCCTGTTCCTCGTGGTGTGCTTCGGTCTGGGCGCCGCCACCGCCGTCATGGTGGGCAAGGCCATCGGCGAGGGGCAGAGCCGGGAGGAGCTGATGGCGCTTTCCAAGACGTTGTCGTGGGTCACGGTAGTGGTGGGTACGGTGCTGGCGGTGATCGCGCTGGTGCTGGTGCCGCTGCTGTTCCAGCCGGTGATCTTCCCGCTGTTCGAGCTGTATGACCTCAGCGCCCACCTCGCCACCACGCTGGCAGTGACGGGCTTTGCCTGCATCCCGCTGCATGCCTACTCCATCTCCGCCGTCACCGGTATCCTCCGGGCGGGCGGCGACGTGTTCTGGTCCACGGCGTTGGATCTGGCGCCCCAATGGCTGGTAGCGCTGCCCCTGACGGCGGTGCTGGCGCTGGTGCTGAACGCCGATCCGTGGTTCGTCTCCCTGGCCATTCAGGCGGAGAGCTTTATCAAATGCCCCATCTGCCTGTGGCGCGTCCGGTCGAAAAAGTGGATCCACGACGTGACCCTGCCGGAGGGTGCGCGATGAGCAGCCTGTTCGTCTGTCCCCTGTGCGGCGAAAAGCTGACACGGCGGGAGGGCAGCTATTTCTGCCCCAACGGCCACTGTCACGATGTGGCGCGGGAGGGCTACACCTACCTGCTGCCCGTGAACCAGAAGCACTCCAAGGCCCCCGGCGACGACAAGGCCATGGCCGCCGCCCGCAGCGCCTTTCTCTCCAAGGATTACTATGCCCCTCTGCGCGACGCGTTATGTCAACTTGCCGTCTCCCTGACCGGTAACGCCCCGGCGGTGCTGGACAGCGGCTGCGGCGAGGGGTACTACACCGCCGCCATCTACCGCGCCCTGTGCGCTGCCGGGAAAACGCCCCGGATGGCGGGTACAGACATCTCCAAGTTCATCCTGCGGCTGGCCGCCAAGCGGGAGAAGGGCGTGGAATTCGCCGTGGCCTCCTCCTATCATCTGCCGGTGGCGGATGATAGCATCGACCTGCTGCTCAACTGCTTTTCCCCGCTGGCCATCGAGGAATTCCGCCGGGTGCTGCGGCCGGAGGGTCACTTTCTGTACGTCGTCCCCTCCGCCATGCACCTGTGGGAGATGAAGCAGGTGCTCTACGACCACCCCTACCCCAACGAGGTGAAGGAGACGCCCTACGAGGGCTTCCGCTACGTCGCCATCCGCCATGTGGAGGATGTCATCCATCTGGACAGCCCCGCCGATATTCAGGCGTTGTTCGGCATGACCCCCTACTGCTGGAAGACGCCGAAAAGCGGCATAGGCAAATTATGTAAACTTGATACGCTGGACTGCTGCATTGCCTTTGACATCCACGTATTCCAACGGGAAGGTCGGTGAACCCATGGAAGAAACCGCTGTACGCCCCCGCCGCCTCCGCCGCAGGAGACGGCGCAGACGGCTGCTGCCGCTGGTGATTTTGCTGATTGTGCTGGCAGTCGCCGTGCCGGTGGCGCTGAGTCTGCTTCCCCATCAGCCCCCTGTCCGGGAGGAGCCTGACCCCCACGCGGGGCAGGTCTATGTCAACGACGGGGCCAACATGGTGTGGCTGACGCCCCATGACAATTTGCCGGTAAACCCCTTCACCGCCGCCGACTTCACCCGCGCGGAGGACGGCACACTGCATTATATCGGCATGACCGGTACCGTCCGGCTGGGCGTGGATGTGTCCGATTACCAGTCCGACGTGGACTGGCAGAGGCTGGCGGCGCAGGGGGTGGAGTTCGCCATCCTCCGGGTCGGCTACACCGGCTATACCAAGGGTTCGTTCCGCGCAGACAGCGCCTTTGCCCGGCACCTGCAAAACGCCCGTGCCGCCGGTCTGGACGTGGGCGTCTATTACTTCTCCCAAGCCGTCACGGTGCAGGAGGCCGCCGCCGAGGCCGCCCATGTGCTGGGTCTGCTGGGCGGGCAGCAGCTGGCACTGCCGGTCTACTTCGACTGGGAGCCGGTATTTGCCGACGATTCCCGCACCAAGGGCAACGACAACCGCCTGACGGAGTGCGCCGCCGCCTTCTGCGGCGTCATCGAGTCCGGCGGCTATCAGGCGGGCATCTACCTCAACCGCCAGCAGGGATATTACCGGTACGACTTGAGCCGTCTGGCGGACTACGCCCTGTGGGTGGCGGACTACAACGACTACCCCGATTTCTACTACGCCTTCGATATGTGGCAGTACAGCGACAGCGCCGTGCTGGACGGTATGCCCACGCAGGCGGATCTGGATCTGCTGTTCGTCCCCTCCCCCCGCAGCGCCTGAAAACAAGCGTGAAAAAACCACCCGTACGGGTGGTTTTTTGCGTCCTTGTGAGATCACAGGTGCTTTTCCGGCGCCGCCATGTCCCGTGCGATAGCCTTGGTATACCGCTCCTCCTCGCTGAACACGCAGCCGCAGTATTTCTGCATATAGAAGCCCAGCTCCCGCGCCTGCCGCTGCCCCTCCCGGAAGCCGGGGCGGAAATCCCGGTAGAGGAACGCCACGCCGTACTGCGCCGCCAGCTCCTCCGCCGTCCGGCGCAGCAGCTCGTGATCCTGATAGGGGCTGACAAACAGCGTGCTGGTAAAGCTCTCGAAGCCGTGCGCCGCCGCGTAGCGGGCGGTCTGCTCCAGCCGCAGCCGGTAGCATTTCCCGCAGCGATGCTCCAGATCCTCCGCCACCAGACGGCAGAATTCCCGCAGGCCGTAGTCCTCCTGCACGATCAGCTCCATGCCGATGGTTGGGGCGTAGGCCATCAGCGTATCCCGCCGCGCCTTATACTCCTGATAGGGGTGGATGTTGGGGTTGAACCAGTAGGACACCGGCTCGATGCCCTCCGCCCGCAGCTGCTGGATGCAGGACACGGAGCAGGGCGCGCAGCAGGTGTGCATCAACGTTTTCATGCCTTTTTCTCCTTCTTGTCCCGGCTGAACAGGCTCCGCAGCTTGCCGGCCATGCCGCCGCTCTGGTGCTGCACCGCCGACAAAAAGCGGTTGCGCACCTGTTGGAAGGGCATCTGCTCCATGGCGCGGAAGAACTGCTCCCGCTCCGCCGGGGCCTTCACCGGCTCCCGCAGCGCCCGGCAGCAGGATACCGCCTCCTCCAGCGTCCGATGCTCCCGCTCCAGCGGCAGCACGTCGAAGGTCTGCGCGCCCTTGGCGGTATTGATGAGCAGCATGGACACGCCGTTTTTCTTCTCCTCCGCCGTAAAGCCGCCGGTACCGAAATCCCCCAGCGTCAAATCGCCAGGGCGGTCTGTACTGGCGTAGGGGCAGTTGTGACAGGCAGGGCGCATAAATAGCCGCCGGGTGATGCCCCGTCCCAGCTCGCACTTGCCCACCGGCGCGTCGTACCGGCCGCCGCCCTCGAATTTTACCCGGAACCGCCGCTCCCGGTCCCCGTCGATCTTGCCGCAGAACTCCACCGACACGGGACGGCGCTGCTTGACATAGGCCATGGACTTCACCAGCCGCTCCCACACGCCGGGGCTGCACACGCCGCGGCACGCCACATCGCAGGTCAAAAGCCGCTCCGGATGCTCGCCCAGATAGCGGTACAGTCCGTCCACCTGACAGGGCGTGCCGGAGAACAGCACCTGCCGCCCCTGATCCAGATAGAGCCGCACCTGCTGATAGGCGTCGCCCATATCGCTCTGCACCGGCTTCGTGCCCCGCAGACGGTGGAGCTCATGGACGTTTTTCACCGCCGTATGCACCACCCGCAGGTCGCCGTCCAGCGCCGCGCCGAATACCACGCCGCCGCCCTCCAGCACATACGCCGCCAGCGCGGAGAACGCGCCGCCGCTGGTGGACTCCCGCCGCACCGCCGGGTCGCGGTTCCACACGGCGAACACCTGCGGCGCCGTCCGATGCTCCCGCTGCTTCAGCACCGGGCACACATGGGCGCAGTGTCCGCACTGGACGCAGCCATCCGTTATCTCCGGGTAGAGGAACCCCTCCTTATCCGGCACCATACGGATGGCCCCCTTGGGGCAGCCGCTGCTGCACGCACCGCAGCCCGTGCATCGGTCGTGGGGTGCAAGCTGGGGCATATTCACAGTCTCTGTCACGGTGTTCCGCCTCCTGACATTTTCTTGTCCGTATTGTACCACGCCGCCGTAAAAAACACAAGCTCGGCACATTGTCCGTTTTTTGGGACACATCTCCTGCTATGATGGCTACACTGAAGCAAATGAGACACATCACAACAGCAGGAGGTATAGAGTATGCACAAGTTTTTCGATTATCTGGTACCGGAGCTTCCCGTCACCGTCATCCGCGACCTGCTGGGGTATATCCGCCGATTTACGGCGCTGTTCAGCGACGGCGTTCCTGTGGAGGGGGTTATGAACGGCGTAGGCTTCTGCGCCACGGAGCAGGATCCCGGCAGCGTCCGTGTCCATTGGGTGCAGGTGGGCCGCCAGCGTATCCCGCTGGATGCCACCGTTTGAGCACCGCACAAATACCCCGCAGGCAGTGCCTGCGGGGTATTTCGTTATTTGTATGCTTCCAGTACGGCGGCGCAGTAGTCCCGGAACTCCCGCCGGATCGCCTGCGGCCCCACCAGCTCCGCCTGCGTTCCCAGCTGAAAGAGCCAGCCGAAGAAGGTGGGCCCCACCTCCACCGGCGCCGTCACCGCCACGCCGCCGTCGCCGTCGGGCCGCAGGTGGGCGTCGGCGCCGAAGCGGTCCATCACCACGTTGATGAGGCTCTTGTCGAACCGCAGCTGCACCGTCTCCGTCCGACCGTTGTACATATCGAAGATGCGCCGCACATAGTTTCCCAGCTCAAAGCCCTCCGGCAGCGGGTCGCGGGCCGTGTCCGTCACCGTCAGCCCCTCCATCCGATCCACCCGGTAGTGGCGGTAGTCGCAGATGGCCGGGTCGTAGGCCACCAGATAGTAGTGCCTGTCCACGCACAGCGCCACCGGATTCGTCTCGTACAGCGCCCCATCCCGGCGATAGGCCTTACCGCCCTCCGCCGTCCAGTCGAAGTAGCGGAACGTCACCTTTTTTCCCTCGTTGATGGCGGTGCTCAGACCGTCCACGGCGTAGTACAGCCGCTCGTTGTGGGTCTTGACCCGGTTTACGACATATACCTGCCGCCGCAGCTGCCGGGCGTAGGGGCGGCTGGTCAGCTTTTCCAGCTTGCCGATCAGCTCCATGCTCTTGCTCTGGGTCAGGAACGGCGACGCCTGTACCACGTCGATCAGCAGCTTCAGCTCCGGCAGCTGGAACTCCCGCTCTCCCAGAAAATACCCGTAGCTGCGGCTTTTTACCGCCTGTACGTCCATGCCGTACACCCGCAACAGCTCCAGATCGTCGTAGAGGCTCTTGCGCTCGGCGCTGATGCCGCAGTCCGCCAGATAACCGATCATGTCCTGCACGGTCTTGGGGTGCTGCTCGTCTGTCTGCTCCTGTAAATACCGCGCCAGATACAGCAGCTTCAGCTTTTTGTTGGCCATACCCGTTCCCTCCCGGTCTTTTTTCCTATTGTACCAGAGATCCCACCGAAAGAAAACCATCTTTTTCCGCTTCACGCTTTACACCGCCGCCGGTATAGGCTATAATGAAGTGTCATTCTGCGAAAAAGAAGGTGGAGCGTTGAAGGTGAATCAGATACGGGCGGGCGCCGTGCTGTCCTATGTATCCATGGCGCTGAGCACCATTATCTCGCTGGTATACACGCCCATCATGCTGGAGCGTCTGGGCGACAGTGAGTTCGGCGTCTATCAGGCCGTCCTGCCCATCATCTCCTATCTGAATCTGCTGAGCTTCGGACTGGGCAGCGCCTATGTCCGGTACTATTCCCGCTTCCGCGCCACCGGCGATAAAAAGGGCTGCGCCAAGCTCAACGGCATGTTCCTCGTCACCTATCTGGTGCTGGGCGCGGCGGTGCTGGTCATCGGCTTCGGCCTGTCCTACTGCGATGTGATCTTCGGCAAAAAGCTGACGGCGGAGGAGATCGCGCTGGCGGAAAAGCTGCTGCGGATCATGACGGTCAACGCCGCCCTGACCTTCCCCATCAGCGTCTTTGAGTCCCACGTCACCATCAACGAGCGGTACCTGTTCCAGAAGATCGTGGCCATGGGCAAGCAGGTGCTCAACCCCCTGATCATGATCCCCCTGCTCATCATCGGCTACCGCTCCGTGACGCTGACCATCGTCTCCCTGCTCTTTACCATCCTCAGCGGCATCCTGAATATCGGCTACTGCCTGACAAAGCTGCGGATGCCCTTCTCCTTCCGCCGCTACGACTTCGGTCTGCTGCGGGAGATGTTCAGCTTCACGCTGTATGTCTTTATCAGCATCGTGGTGGACAACTTCAACTGGGCCATCGACCGGCAGCTGCTCACATGGTTTCAGGGCTCCACCTCCGTCACCGTGTACAGTATTGCCGCCCAGCTCAACCTGTCTCTTATACACATCTCCGAGCCCACGAGACGCGTAGTAATCTC
>ERZ1027188.195-NODE-195-length-26987-cov-5.160255_pt1 | contig 26987 bp, 25 predicted proteins | sample MGYA00519273_ERZ1027188 | MGnify/ENA primary metagenome ERZ1027188 (study PRJEB26926, sample SAMN06164623) | human gut metagenome | biome: ENVO:00009003; feature: ENVO:2100002; material: ENVO:00002003 | host: Homo sapiens | place: USA | collected 2012 ... | reverse complement strand
GTCTTGGCCTGCTCGAAGGCAGCCGTACCTTTGGCCTTGGCTTCGGCGGCAAGCTCGGCAGCGCGCTCGCGGGTGGCCTGAAATTCCTGGTCGGCGGCCACTTTGGCGGCCGAAGTGCTGACGCGTGCGGCGTCCTGGCTGATTTCGGCGGCGTTGCGTGCCACCTCTTCGTGGGTCTGTACGTTCATAGTGGTGTGTGTTTTAGTTTGCTTACCCTAATATAACAAACGCGGATGTCCAAGGGTTTATAGGCCCTATAGGCCCAATAAGCCTTCTAAATTTTATAAGATATATAAGATTTATAGCGCCTATAAGCCCTATGGGTCCTATATATCTATCGGAAAAGAAAGGCGGCGCATCCGGATGGGGATGCGCCGCCTTGGTGTTTGCGGTTTTTAGGAAAGCGCTATGGCTCAGGCTTTGCCGGAGAGCTTCTCCTTGAGGGCTGCGAGAGCCTCGATGTCGCCGAGAGTGGTTTTCTCAACGGGGGTGGAGAGCACGGGAGCCTCTTCCTGCTTGCGGGGAGCGCGTTTGGCCTTGCGGGCCTCTGCCTTCTCGGCCTTGGCCTCATCTTCGAAGATGCGGCTGTGGCTCAGGATGATGCGCTTGCTGTCTTTGTTGAACTCGATAACCTTGAAGTCGAGCTTTTCGTCGACCTTGGCCTGCGAGCCGTCTTCCTTGACGAGGTGTTTGGGGGTAGCGAAACCTTCCACGCCGTAGGGGAGCTGAACCACAGCGCCCTTGTCGAGGAGTTCGACGATGGTGCCGGGGTGAACGGAACCAACGGTGAATACGGTCTCGAACACGTCCCAGGGGTTCTCCTCAAGCTGCTTGTGGCCGAGCGAGAGGCGACGGTTGTCCTTGTCGATTTCGAGAACGACAACTTCGATGTCGGCGCCGATCTGGGTGAATTCCGAGGGGTGTTTCACTTTCTTGGTCCAGGAGAGGTCGGAGATGTGGATCAGGCCGTCTACGCCCTCTTCGATTTCAACGAATACGCCGAAGTTGGTGAAGTTGCGCACTTTGGCGGTGTGCTTCGAGCCGACGGGATATTTGATTTCGATGTCTTCCCAGGGATCCTGCTTGAGCTGCTTGATACCGAGGCTCATCTTGCGCTCCTCGCGGTCGAGGGTGAGAACTACGGCTTCAACCTCGTCGCCTACCTTCATGAAGTCCTGAGCGCTGCGGAGGTGCTGGCTCCAGCTCATTTCGCTTACGTGGATCAGGCCTTCTACGCCCGGAGCCACTTCGACGAATGCGCCGTAGTCGGCCATAACGACAACTTTACCCTTGACTTTGTCGCCGACCTTGATTTCGGAAGCGAGAGCGTCCCAGGGATGGGGCTGGAGCTGCTTGAGACCGAGGGCGATACGCTTCTTCTCGTCGTCGAAGTCGAGGATAACGACGTTGAGCTTCTGGTCGAGCTGAACAACCTCTTCGGGATGGCTTACGCGGCCCCAGGAAAGGTCGGTGATGTGGATGAGACCGTCGACGCCGCCCAGGTCGATGAATACGCCGTAGGAGGTGATGTTCTTGACGGTTCCTTCGAGAACCTGACCCTTTTCGAGCTTGGCGATGATTTCGCGCTTCTGCTGCTCGAGCTCGGCCTCGATGAGGGCTTTGTGGCTGACAACCACGTTGCGGAATTCGGGATTAATCTTAACGACCTTGAATTCCATGGTCTTGCCAACGAAGATATCGTAGTCGCGGATGGGCTTGACGTCAATCTGCGAGCCGGGGAGGAAGGCCTCGATGCCGAATACGTCGACAATCATGCCGCCTTTGGTGCGGCATTTGATGAAGCCCTTGATGATTTCGTCGTTTTCGAGGGCAGCATTGACGCGGTCCCACGAGCGGGCTGCACGGGCTTTGCGGTGGGAAAGGATGAGCTGGCCCTTCTTGTCTTCCTGGTTCTCGATGAAGACTTCCACAACGTCGCCGACCTTGATGTCGGGGTTGTAGCGGAATTCGTTCATGGGGATGATACCGTCGCTCTTATAACCGATGTTAACCACGGCCTCGCGCTTGTTGAGGGCGATGATGGTACCTTCGATTACCTCTTTGTCCTTGACGGTGTTGAGCGATTCGTCGTAGGTCTTGGTGAGTTCCTCACGGCTCTTGTCGCTCTTGGTGTCGCCGTTTTCGTAGGCTTCCCAGTCGAAATCAGCGATGGGAGAGTTTTTAACTTCTTCAGTCATTTAGTTAGTTGGGTTAATAAATATAATTTATAAAAGTCTCAGTGCCAGGCGCTGAAGCCCCGGAGGGGAGTTGGGCGCAGGGCGTGCCCCGAAAGGCAAGCGCAAAGATACGTAAAAATCCCGAACCGGCAAGCGCCGACGCGGGTATTTTTTACGAAAAAGTTCGGTATATCGCGGTGATTTATGGTCGGTTAGGCTTCAGGGGCCTTGGGTGGCCTGGGAGCTTTGGGCGCTTTGGGTTTTTGGGGGGATTTGGGCGCTTTGGAAGAATTGGCGGAATCGGCGCCACCATGCTGCGCGGTATTCCCCTTTTTGGATCTGGAATGGCGGTGGAATTTGCGCTTGGAGCGCGGCTTTTCGGGAGTCTGCTTGTCGTCGGGATTCTGTTTGCGGTCGGCTCGCGGCTTGCGGTCAGGTCGGTCGGATCGCGCAGGGATGCCGCGCCCGTCGACGGGTATCTTGATTTTCAGCACCGACTCTATGGCCGAGAATGCACGGCGGTCGCGCGGGCTGACGAGCGTGAGTGCTTCGCCTGAATCGCCGGCGCGCCCGGTGCGGCCGATACGGTGAACGTACGATTCCGGTTCGCGCGGCACGTCGAAATTCACCACCAGCGCCACCTCGTCGATGTCGATGCCGCGGGCGAGCAGGTCGGTGGCCACGAGCACCTCGACCGTGCCGTTGCGGAAGTCGTGGACCGTGGCGTCGCGCTCCTTCTGGTCGAGGTCGCTGTGGATTTCGGCAGCCTTCACTCCCTTGCGGCGCAGGATGCGGGTAAGCTCGCGCACGCGCTGCTTGGCACCGGCAAACACTATGATGCGTTTGCCCCGGTTGGCCTTGAGCACGTCGAGCAATACATCCTCCTTCATCATGTCCGACTCCACGAAGCGTGCGCTCTGCGCGATGGTTTCGGCCGGTTTCGAGGCGGCGATGCGTATCTCCTTGGGGTTGCGGAGAATGGTCTGGGCGAGCTTGCGGATTTTCGGTGGCATCGTGGCCGAGAAGAGCAGCGTCTGGCGCTCCTTGGGCATAAGTTTCTCGATACGGATTATGTCGTCGTAGAAACCCATGTCGAGCATTCGGTCGGCCTCGTCGAGAATCAGGTGGCGCACTTTCGAGAGGTCGATGTTGCCCGTCTGTAGCAGTGCAATCATGCGGCCCGGGGTTGCCACCACCACATCGACGCCCTCGCGCATGGAGCGCTGCTGCTGCGCGAAGGTGGCGCCGTCGGTGCCGCCGTAGACGGCGATGCACGACAGGGGCAGATAGTAGCTGAGCGCGTCGAACTGTTGCTCGATCTGCTGGGCGAGCTCGCGCGTGGGGGCCATCACTACGCAGTTCACAATCTTCTCCGGGGCGGGAAGGTCGGCCAGGAGGTCGATTACCGGCAGCAGGTAGGCGGCCGTCTTGCCCGAGCCGGTCTGCGCTATGGCTATGAGGTCGGAGCCGGTCAGGGCTATGGGGATGGCCTGCTCCTGGATGGGAGTGCACTCGGAGAAATTCATGGCGTCGAGCGCGTCGAGCACGTCGTCGCTCAGGTCCAATTCGTCGAAAAACATATATGCGTTTACGTGTATCTGCTGTAGGTCTGCGATTTTCGGCCGCAAAGTTAGCTGAAAATTGCGAAACAGGCAAATAGGGCACCGTAGGCTTATGTATCAGTGGCGGGGTGTACGTCGGCAGCGGTCGGCGATATCCTGGGGATAGATGAATTTCCGGCCGCGCAGATAGGAAAGCGTGTGGTTGCCGTTGCGTTCGAGCAGCGCCACCACCAGCTCGCTGCAGTAGAGTGCCGACGAATCGGAATGGTTGAAATCGAAGTCGAATGGTGTGCGCGCCCCGAGCATCGCGCTTATGTCGGCCTTCAGGCGCAGTGTATCGACCGCTCCAGGGGCTGGGAGGGCGTAGATGCAGCGTGAGCCGTTTTTCTCGAAATATTCCCGGGGCGACTCGGCCACTATATGACCCTCGGAGGTCGACTCGTGGACCAGCAGCGGCCGCAGGCCGTCCATAACCACCATGCCGCAGTGGGAGGGGGTGGAGTCGGTGAGAGCCTCTCCTCTGGCGCGCGTGAGGCCGCGCACGGCGTAGCTCTTCCAGGAGTCGCCTACGCTGAAAAATATATAGCCCGTCTGCCACCCGCGGGTGTCGGGCTCGGAGTGGCGTGGCGTGGTGCAGACAACGTAAATAACCGCAGCTGCAATAGCTGCGGTTATTGTGGCTGCTGTGGCCAGCGCAATGCGGACTGCTTTCGAGGGTTTCATTGCTGTGGCACTGGAGTGGAATCTCAGAGGCGCGGGGAGATGCGACCGGCGTTGGCTGCCGCAAGTCCGAGGATGGCGGCTACGAAATAGAGATAGCTGCCAAGGGCGAGGCTTGTATGTTCCGGAAGGGCGACGGCCAGAAGGATGAACAATACGATTCCGGCGATGAAACAGGCATCTTCAAGTGTGACGTTCATCCCTGCCGGCGTCTTGATTTTTACGAACTGGGCCACGATCACCACGATAGGGGCGATGAGCATCATGGTCGACACCAGGCGGCTGAAGCCGAGACCCGAGCCTTTGAATACTACTTTGAGTCCCGTAGCAGTAGCTTTGCCCATGATGTCGATGGCCGGACAGAATGCGAAGAATACGAACATCAGGGCTGCAGCGGCGATGAGGCATATGCGCCTGTTGGCCTCGATAAGTCTAAGGAGTTCTTTCATGAGTTTTCAGGAATAAGAATCAGAGCGACTGGGGTTTGTCGACAACGAATTTCAGCGATTTCACCTTCGGGTATACTTCGTTGTACTTGTCGCTGTAGGTGAGCGTTTCGAGGGTGACGGGGGCACCGGCTTTCACTACACCCTTGCCGTCGACGTTTTCAGCCTCAACGAAGCCTGCCTTGCTGGCGAAGATGGCGGTCTCCTCTGCATCGTAGCCTACGAGATATACGGTATAGGTGGCGCCGATCAGGGGAGCCGCGGGCGAGAAATCGGCGGGAACGGAGAGCGCGCCGCCGAGTTTGAAGCGCGGAGTGAGTTCCTTCTTGCTTGCGAAGCCGTCGAAAGTAAGGGTAATGGGCTGGGCTACGGCAAATTCACCGTCGGTAACCTTCAGCTCCGTGCCGTCGAGCGCCTTGGCAGTTTCTTCGATTTTGGTGGTGTATTTTTCCTGGATTTCCTGCGATTCTGCGATAAGTTTCTTCTTGTCGGCTTCGGTCTTGATGTCCTTGGCTTTCTCCTCGAGGGCTTTCATTTCGCTCTCATACTGAGTCATTTCGCCGGGGAGCGCGCCGAAGAGGCCGGAATCGGAGGAACCGCCGCCGGAGCAGGAGGCGAGAGTCAGCGAAGCGAGCGCAAGGGTCATGGCGCCGAAAAAGTGTCTTGTTTTCATAAATGTATAATTAATTGGTTAAGTATATGGATTCAAGGCTGAGAGTTGGTTAAGTGTAGGAATCTGAGGCTTTTTTTAGGGGGTATAAAGGCGTGGGAATTTGGAAAATAAAGAGCGGGGATTGTATAATGCGGGCGAAACGGCGATTATTTCGCCGAGCCGGAAACAAAAGTAGTCGTGAATACGGCTACTTGCTAAAACAAAGCGTAAAAATCAAGTGGCAAAATGTAAAAACCGGCTGTAACAACCGATAAAGCGCGGTGTAATCAGGCTTTAAGCGGTTGATTCTTGAATCTTAAAAGAAATTGGTCCATAGGGACTTTAAGGAACTGCCTTAGGCATTATAAAGGTTTTAAATAGGGGTCTCCGGTTTCCGTGGCTTGAGGAAAGCGTGGAGAATCAGCGGGCGGTGATGTGGAAGCAGGCCTGCTTGCGTTCGTATTTCACGTAGCAGCGGCCGCGGGAGCGCATGTCGTTGACTACCTCGGCAAGGAGGTTTTTCATATCCTCCTGGGTGCGCGGTGTGCGGGTTGAATTGCAGATGAATTTGGCGTAGCTGATGTCGAAAGTGGTGCCGTAGAGGTGTGCCGAAGTATCGACGGCGTTGCGGTTGCGGCGCCGCAGGCGACTTACCAGACGCGGTGTGCGGAGCACGGAAGTAACTTTGATGCGGTAATTGCCTCCTCCGCGAGCCTGCAGTGAGTCGCGGAAGGCCATGCCGATGTCTTTCAGCAGTCTATGCGCCTGAGGCACGAGATAGGGGAGCGAGTGGGTGAGATTGTCGAGATAATAGGCCTCGCAGCTTGATATGCGCTCCAGGCGCGAGCCACCATCCCAAGCGTCGCGTAGTGTGCGCAGGGGGCGGATGCCGATGCGCTCGGCTGTGGCGATATGGAGGTAGTTGGAGTCGTTGAATACCCGGCCGAGAGTGCCTCCCACAGCATTGATATGCATTTTTATGCCTCCGGGTGGCATCGAGTCGAAATGGGCTTCGTATGGGTTGCGCGCGCGAATAGTGTCGGAGGGGAGAAGCATAGCCAGCAGACGGCTTGGAGTAACTTCGGCGTCGGCGGCATTCTGTGCCGGCGCCTCAGGCTTCGCCTCGGATTCCGGTTCGGCCTTGGTTTCCGGGCTGGAGGCCGGGGTGGATTCGGCCGGAGCGACATCTTCATTTTCAAGGGCGACGATGGTCTCCGTGGCATCGCCGCGCGAGCCGAAGGAGGCCCAGAGCACGAGCATCGCGCCGAGCGCTCCCATCAGCCATACGGTATAGCGTTTCAGTCGGTTCTGTCTCATTTCAGCTGTTCATAGAGGTTGCGGCAGCCGTCTTCGAGGAGGTCGAGAACCAGCTCGAATCCTTCGGCACCCTCGTAGTAGGGGTCTGGCACATAGTCGTAGCGCGTGGCTATCCGGAAAAAGTCGGCCATCGGCACTATCTTCTTCTCGGCCTCGGGCGTGGGTGCCAGGGAGCGCAGATTGCGAAGATTCGAGGCGTCCATCCCCACAATCAGGTCGAAGCGGTCGAAGTCGGCTTCGCCGACCTGACGTGCGCGGTGGGTGAGGTTGTATCCCCGGCGCTGGGCGTGGATGCGCATGCGGCGGTCGGGAAGGTCGCCGATGTGGTAGTCGCCCGTGCCGGCCGAGTCAATCACGAAACGCGTGCGGGCGCCTGGGCGGTCGATTTCCCATTCGTTTTCTACGGCTGCGCCGCGGCCTTCGTTTTCCTCAACTATGGCACGCATCACCCCTTCGGCGGCCGGGGAGCGGCATATATTGCCCAGACACACGAAAAGTATGCGCCTGAGTCGGTCGGGACGCCGTTTCATGGCTTCGACGGCGTCGATTGTCGTTAAACTTTCCATTCAGAGTGTAAAGTTACGAAAAAATCCGCATCCACGTTCGGGCAAAAGTGGTTTGGGAGGTGCTGTTTCAGTCGCCGCAGCTGTCGAGGCCGAGTTGAACGGTAGTGTCGTCGATGTCATCGGTCGCGGAGCATTCGGGGTGCGGATCTATGCGCCTGATGAATCTGGCTGGATTGCCTGCCACAATGGTGTCGGCCTCGACATCGCGCGTCACTACGCTGCCGGCGCCCACCACGGCGTTGTCGCCAACGGTCACGCCGGGCAATATCGTCGCTCCGGCGCCGATCCAGGCGTTGCGGCCGATGTGCACCGGCCGGCAGGTGATTATCTGACGCTCGTAGAGGTCATGGTTGTTGGATATCAGCTGCACGTTGGCGGCGATCATTGCTCCGTCGGCAATAGTGATTCCTCCGGCCGACATCATCAGGCAGCCGGGCATCACTACAACGTTGCGGCCGATGTTCACCATATGGGGCCGCACGGCGGTGAGCGGCGTGGCAATCCGACTCCCTTCGCCCATCGATGAGAAAATGCGGTGCATCAGCGCGTCGTATTCCGGCGTTGCGGGCATAGTATGGTTAAATTCGAAGAGCAGCCGCGCATGGGTGTCGGCCAACGCGAGTTCTTCGGCGGTTTGTTTCGTTACGTCAATCCTGATTTCTTTCATGCTGTATTAAGTAACTGTTCAAAATACTTATGGTTTGCTTTTCCCAACCGGAGGTTCGGTAAGGGTGATGCGCACTATGGCGGTGCGGGCGAGGCTGCGCGCTACGGCTTCGTCGAAGCGGGCCATATAGGCAGGGAGGAAGCGCTCGCAGATCAGGCGCAACGCCTGGATTTTCTCGGCGGCATCTTCCACGATTTCGGCGCGACCTACCGCCATTGCCGAGCGATAATATTCCGTAAAATTGTTTTTCTCTTCCTCGTAGCGCGCAGAGCAGCGGCTCACGGCCGAGAGGGCGACTATCGGATTGGCTCGGATGCAGTCGAGTTTCTCACCCTCGGGGGCGCAGTGGAAATAGAAAGTACGGGCGTCGCGGCGAGCCATCGAGAGCGGCACGCCGTAGGGCGTCCCGTCGGGGCGCGTCAGACTGAAGGTAATATAAGGTGCGCGGTCGAACACTTCGAGCGCCCATTCCGGGTCTTTCCTCCTTGAGGCTTTTCTCATCGGTCGCATAGACATTAATCTTTAAGACATCCCACAGGTATGACTTTCACTCCGTCGGGTCGTGTGTATGCTATTTCATTGCTATACGAAGCAGAGCACCAGCAGTTGGGCAATAACCACGCGGGCGAACATCGACAGGGGGTAGGTGGTGGCGTAGGCAACCGGGGCTGTGTCGCCGGGTGTGAAGCCTGCGGCATAGGTCATCGACATCGGGTTGGCCATTGCGCCGCTCACCATGCCTGCGGCGGTGCCGTAGTCGAGGCTCCACCAGCGCATGGCGGCTACGGTCATGGCCAGGGATGGAAGCAGGGTGATGATGAAGCCGGCTGCGATCCACGTCAGTCCGTTGCCGCGCATGATGGTGTCGATGAACTGGGCGCCGGACTCAAGCCCGAGGCATGCCAGAAACAGCGAGAGACCTATGCCGCGGAGCATGAGGTTGGCGCTCCGGGTGGTATAGGTGACCATGTGGAACTGAGGGCCGAAACGCCCGATGAGTATTCCCACCACTATGGGGCCTCCGGCCAGACCGAGCCTGATGGGTACCGATATGCCGGGGATGGCTATGGGTATCGACCCGACGATCAGCGAGAGTACAAGCCCGATGAATATGGCTGCCAGATTGGGGTCCTTGAGGTCGGTGACGGAGTTGCCGACGAGCGCGCCCACCTTGTCGATAGCGTCGGGCTCGCCCACGATGGTGAGGCGGTCACCTAACTGCAGTATCAGGTCGGGGCGGGCGAGGAGGCGTACGCCTGAACGGCTCACGCGCGATATGTTCACCCCATAGAGCTTGCGGAGGTTGAGGGAGCCCAGGCGTCGCCCGTTGAGTTGGGGCTTGCTTATGGCGATGGTGCGCGACACGAGATTCTTGTCGAGCTTGTCCCAGTTGATGTCGGGTTTGTTCCAGTCGCGGGCGCTTTTCTCGCCGAAGAGCACGGTGAGCCGGGCCACTTCGTCCTCGTTGGTAATAACCAGAACGCGGTCGTCCTCGGCGAGTACGGCATCGGGCCCCGGAAGGGCCGCCTGACCGCCATGCCATATGCGCGATACTACGAAGTGGGCGCCTCCTAGGGCACTGACTTCGCGGAGCGACAGGCCTTGTACGGCGGGATTTGTAACGCGGAATTCCGCCACGTAGGTGTGGTCCGCCTCGGGGTGGCGCCGGGGTTCGTAGTCGGATTTGCGTGCTACAAACTTCCTTACCACGGCGAAGGCGAGAATCACGCCTACCACGCCGAGCGGGTAGGTCACCGCGCAGCTCAGGGCCGCTCCTTCGGCCGGCAGTCCGAGCTGACTTATAGCCTGCTGGGCCGCGCCGAGCGAGGGCGTGTTGGTTGTAGCGCCGCTGAGTATGCCCACCATATCGGTCATCGGAATCGACATGAGATAGCTGAGTGCTATGGCCGTGAGCGAGCCTGCCACCACCAGCCCCAGCCCGAGCAGATTGAGTTTGATGCCGCCGCTGCGGAATGAACTGAAGAATCCCGGGCCGACTTTCAGACCGAGTTCGTAGATGAACAGCATCAGGCCGAAATCTTCGGCATATTTAAGAATCTCGGGGTTGATCGACAGGCCGAGATGGCCGGCGAGTATACCCGTGAAAAATACGAACGTAACTCCCAGCGAGATTCCGCATACGCGTAGCTTGCCGAGGCCAAGCCCTATGGCGATTATCACCGAAATCACGCACACGGCCTGGAGCGCCGAATGCTCCAAAAACAGACTTTCAAGCCATTCCATGGCGCAAATTTAAGCATTCTCGCGGCCATAACCTCGGCCTATGCGCTAAAAACGCATCCGCGCGGCAAACCGCGCGGTGGACAGCAGCGTTAAACCTATGATTTTCTAAAAAGAGAAAGATATGAAAGATGAAATGATGGCCACCGGTGGCCTTCGGGTGCAGGAAGAAGGTGGCAGGAATACGAACCGCGCCATGCGCTACCGCAAGGCTTCCGACGGAGAGTTGCGTCGGCGCCTTACGGCCGAGCAGTATGCCGTGACACAGCATGGAGCTACCGAGCGGCCGTATGCGAATGCCTATGATCGGGAATTCAGGCCGGGAATATATGTGGATGTCACTACCGGGCAGCCGCTTTTCACATCTGCCGACAAGTTTGATTCGGGCTGCGGATGGCCCGCGTTCAGCCGGCCGATTTCGCCCGAACTGCTGACCGAGCGCGCTGACAATTCACACGGCATGAGCCGCGTGGAGGTGCGCAGCGTAATCGGCGATGCCCATCTGGGCCACGTATTTCCCGACGGCCCGCGCTCGCGGGGTGGATTGCGATACTGCATCAACAGCGCTTCCCTGCGCTTCATTCCCGCATCTGAAATGGAGGCCGAGGGCTACGGCGAATATCTCCCGCTGCTTGATAACCGTTGATCATCCCCATTTTCCGTGGTGACTCAATGATCGGGGGGCGTTATGGCTACTGCGACCTTGTCGACACGCGCTCGGTCTATATCCGCTACTTCGAAGCGGAAACAGTTCCAGGATACCGTGTCGCCTTCTTTGGGCACTTTCCGCATGGTATCGATGATTAGACCTCCAATTGTTGTGTAAGCCGACGGCTTATACAGGTCTTCCATATCGAAATATTCCAGAAAATCATATACGGGACACTGCCCGTCGACGAGCCATTCCTCCCTGTCGACACGCTTGACAATTGACGGGCTGTCGCCACTCTGGGCCAGATTGCCTGTAAGGCCATCCAGAATGTCGCGGAGGGTAACAATTCCCTGGAAATTTCCATATTCATCGTATATGAGCGCGGAGTGCTCGCCGGAACTTCTGAGAGTTTCCATCGCATCGTAGAACGTCATGGTATCCGGTAGGCATAATCCGGATGTAAGTTCTTTCTCTATAGCGAAGCCGGGCGAGTCGAGGGTAATGATGAGCCGTTTAAGCGATACTACACCGCATATCTCCTTCCTTTCGCGGTCGAAAACCGGATAGGATGAATGCAAGTCGTCGGCAATCACCTTGCGAATGCTTTCCACGTCCATGCCGACGGTGAGCGATGTCACATCTTTGCGGCTTGTCATGATGGCATCGATGCGGCTGTCGCCCATCACCAGAGCCCGTTCCATAATATCCTGTTCTACCGCTCTGACCTCTCCTGAATCGGTTCCTTCCCGAATAAGAGATTTTATTTCCTCTTCGGTCACTTTCGTAGTGGAGCCTCCGATGTTGAGAAGTCTTGTCAGCACCCCCGTTGAGGAAGAGAGTAGCCATACGGCGGGATATGTGATAACCGACAGCAGTCTCATCGGGGCGGCCACGATTTTGGCTATAGTATCGGCCTTACTCATACCGATACGTTTCGGAACAAGTTCGCCTACCACAATCGAGAGATAGGTTACCGATCCTACGATTATGATTCTGGAAAGATTAAGTGCAAGATGCGGCTCAATGCCAAGATTTGCGAAATAATTCCCGACCTCGGTGGCTAAGGTAGCGCCAGAGAACAGACCGGTAAGAATGCCGATCAGAGTGATTCCAATCTGTATGGTGGAAAGAAAGCGATCGGGCTCGCCCTGTAGTTTAAGAGCGGTGGCGGCGTTGTGGTTTCCGCTCTTCGCATCTGCGGTGAGTTTCGATTTGCGTGCGGAAATAAGAGCGACCTCCGACATGGAAAATATCCCGTTGAGAAGAATTAATGCGATGATTATCAAAAGATCGTCCATAGTGGCAGTAGAGGGGTTCTACAATATACAACGCCAAATCAAATCTATTGTTCTATCACTTTTGTCCGCTGCATACTACTGGCCACCTTACTGTTGCGAAAGCCTTGCAATCGCCCCGCCCACCTGCATCTCCCCCAAATCAGCCATCCTCAAAAAAAATGGGGGCGTGTCATAATAGTCCATCTGGGTCGTCGGCTGGATGCTTCGCTTAGGCGCAGGAGCACAGCCGATTGCGGGTTCTACAGTTTGAACTATTATAAGGTGTCCGTACTTAGGAATTCAAATTTGGCCCTATCTCGGTTGCTGCTCGGCAAGCCACTGCCGGTACATTTTCAGCCCCTCGCGGTAGTAGCCGAAATTCTTGAAAATTGACGGAAGCGAAGGGTGTTTCACAGAATAGAGGAAATAATATGTGAAGTTATAGAGATTGACGCATAGGCGCTGGTGCCAGGGGTAATATTTGTTCATGAAGTATGCCCTGTTGCGTGTGTTGAGGTAGAAGGCGAAGGGAGATGGCTTGCTTCCCGACGATGTGCCGGCCTTATGCTGGACTACTGCCTCGGGCTCATAATGCAGCTTTAGCCCGTTTTGCCTGACGGCACGCCACACGAAGTCGGTATCGTCGAAATAGGCAAAGTATCTCTCGTCCATGATGCCTATCTTATCGAAGACCTCTTTCTTGATAAGCATGAAGCACGTAGGCGCGAACTCAAGACTCCGTGGCTCATTGTATTGTGGCGCGTCGTCCTGGTCGTATCCGAAATGTGTTGTGGGATTTAAGAATCCGTATTCCCCACCTCCGGCGGCCCAGAGCTTGCCGGTGAAGTAGTTGAAGATTTTAGGCACGATCATGTCGCAGTCATACTTTTCGAGGCCTTCGACGAGCAGAGCGATTGATTCGGAAGTGAACTCGATGTCGTTGTTGGCGAGGAGCACAAGGTCGCAGCCGTCGGCCAAAGCTCGCCTGATACCGATGTTGTTTCCCTTGGCCACTCCGCCGTTATCCTCCGCCTCGATTATTACGGTTGGGAAAGAGGTCCGGGCGGAGTGTTCTCTGGCAAGGAGGAGGCTATCGTCGGGCGACTGGTTGTCAATGGCGTACACCACGAAGTTGCGGTAAGTCGAGCGGTCGAGTGAGTCAAAGAAGCCTTCGAGCACTCCGGCACTATTGTACATCACCGTCACTATTCCGATTTTCCAGTCTGTCATAATCACTTGAATAAGTTCTTATCCTTCATTTCCTTGAGCGATTGCTCGTACTTGTCCTCGCAGACTTTCTGGCTGTCGACCCAACTGGTGAACCGGGCGATACCGTCGCTGAAATTCCATTTTGGCTCGAATCCGAGAATCTCACGGGCGGCGGTTATGTCGGCATAATTGTGGCGGATATCGCCGATGCGGAAATTGCCCGATACGTAAAGGTTTACTTTTTTGTTGTATTTCTCCATGAGGGTGTTGGCCACGGCGAGCACGTCGGTAGGCTCGCCTGTGCCGACATTGAATACATGGCCGTTAGCCTCGGGCACCTCGATGCCGCGGATGGTAGCGTCGACCACGTCGTCGATGTAGACGAAGTCGCGGGTTTCCTTGCCGTCTTCAAAGATGTTGATATCCTTGCCGTTCTTGATGCGGGTGGAGAATATTGAGAGAATACCGGTGTAGGGGTTGGAAAGCGACTGGCCGGGGCCGTAGACATTCTGATAGCGGAACGAAACCGAGTCGATGCCTATAGACTGGCAGACGAGGTGGACAAGCTGGCCCTGAACCTGCTTCGTGATTCCGTAGACCGAGGTGGGATGGATCATGGAGTCTTCTGTGGTGCCTACAAGCTCGAGGGGCTTGCTGCAGCCGGGATACTTTACCTCGAAGTCACCCTTTTCCATATCCTCGGCGGCGCGCATGGTGGGATAAACGCAGCGGCCGAGGTCGGGGCTATAGTAGCGGCCCTCGCCGTAGATGGCGCGGGATTCGGCCACGACAACTCTCTTAACGTCGGTCTTCTGATTGGCGAGAATGTCGAGCAAAAGGGCGGTTCCTCCAATGTTGGTACCCACATATTTCTCGACCTCGTACATCGACTGCCCGGTGCCAGTCTCGGCAGCGAGATGCACTACGCATTCCACGCCTTCGAGGGCCTTCACCCAGTCTTCGCGCGATGTAACTGAGCCGTGGATGAATTTGACCTTGTCTTTTACAGAAATATAGAGGGGAGAGGTGGTGTCGGGGTCGTCGCCGTGAATCTGTGGCGAGAGGTTGTCGAGAACAACCACATCGTAGCCTTTCTCGAGAAGCTTGAGTGCGAGATTTGAGCCTATGAAACCGGCTCCGCCGGTAATCAGAATCTTTTTATACATGATGAGGCTTTTTATGATGTTTCTATATGAAGTTTCCGTCAGAATCAGTTCGTTCCCATTGGCCGGTGAGGGGGTTCAGGCGTTTTACGATTCGGGCCGGATTGCCGACGATGACGCAATAGTCCGGGAATTCCCCCTTTACCACGGAATTCGCGCCGACAACACAGTGGCGCCCGATGCGGGTGCCGAGCGTAATTACTGCACCGTTGTAAATCTTGCAATCGGAGCCGATTGATACCTCCTTAACTTTAATGGGCTGTTGCTCAATGGGAGTGTCAGGGTCGGTGTAAGGATGATCGATGTCGGTTATCGTCACGAAAGCAGCTATTGCGGTGTTATCGCCGATTGTTACCCGGGACGCGCATGTGAGATAGAAGTCTTGAACTATGAATACTCCGTCGCCGAATTCTATGACCGGATTGAAAGTCGAGTCCAGGTACCTGTAAATTCCCATGATGCGGCATCTCGGCCCGATATAGACGCGTTCGCCGAGGGAGACGCACGAGCAGGTTATGGCACTCGTGTCAACGACCCAGTCAGACCAGACGTAGCGCTTGAATCTGGGCTTGCAGTTGCAGTAATACCAGGCCCTACGCAATGTCCAGCGTGGATTGCTGAGGAAGGAGTGAATTTTTTGTCCGATTGCCATGGTTCGAAATTCGTGGGTTTAGCTCTTGAGCATCTCGATGAAGCGTCCGGATGTGCGGTCATAATGGCCAGGGACATCAGCGGGATCCTTACGTCGGAGCACTTTCACGTCGCGGTAATGCTCCGCGAACAAAGCGTCGATTTGCCCGGGTGTGAGTCTTTCCGATGGTTCGTAGAGAGCCTCTTCATGACGGAGAATGTCTTCCTTGGAGAACTTCACGGCAATGACCTTAGCCGGGCTTCCTGCGACTACGGCATATGGGGGCACTGACTTTGTCACCACGCTGCCGGCGGCCACGATGGCCCCCCGGCCTATATGGCTCTTCATCAGCAGGGTACATCCCGACGCTATCCAGCAGTCTTCCTCGATGGTGATGGTAGACTGCTCGTCGCCGGCGTGGGTTGTGGTCTGGAAATAGAACGGTATGCCGGGAACGGGCATATGGGTGCCGGGCACGATGACGCACTGGGCCGAGATGACGGAGAATTTTTTGACCACCAGTTTGCCTCCTGCAGAGATGAAATGAACGTGGTTCTGGATCGCCACATAATCGTCAAGGAACATATACCTGGGGACGATGACACACTGGTCGCCGATTACAGTGCCCTTCCCGATAGCTCCGAACGAACTTCGGGGATACCGGGAAACGGAGAACAATTTGCGCCAGATACGCCTGAATGCCGTCTTGAAGTCCTTCATCATCTGATCCAAATACCTCGGGCAGTGCCGTCGAGAAGTTTAGTGGTTTGTTTGCTGAAAATCACGCCGTAGACTATGTTGACGGCTACGAGAGCCGCGAGAATGCCATATTGCTGGAGCCATTGGGCGGCCATAAGCGCTACAGGAATATATACGATGGCACCTACGGCAACAACGATTGTCTCGAGTAGTACTTTGCCGGTCCCGATAATGAAAGTGCCGTTGAGGGTCATGAAACAGAAAGTGGAGACATATGCAGCTACCCACCAGGTCATGGCCGCGGGTACTTCCGCCTTTCCTTGAATCCATATGGAATAGACCGGAGGGGCTACGGCCGCGAAGACAATACACAGGCCGATGCACAGCATAAGGAGACGGTTCATCTTTCGGCGCATGTCGATCATCCAGGGGTGGTCGCCGCGTGCATAAGCGTCCGTATAGGCTGTCCAGAGCGACATTGTGATGTTGGTGTAGACCACCAGGGCCAGGGAGAGATATTTGTAGGCGATGTTGTATGCCGTTACCATTTCGGGTGATGAGACGTGGGAGATGAGGAAATTGGAGCTCTGGTAGACCACAACTGCCTGGATGTTGATGATGAAGAATTTAGCTCCAAGCGACAGCAATTCCTTGGTGCGCCACATTTCCACACTGCCGAATGTAGGACTGACCTCGCGGCATAAGCCGTGAAACAACACCACCGAGCCAATGATTGTGACAAGAATCGGTGCCCCGCCAAGAACGAGGGCAAGCAGGGGAAGTGAGGCCGGAACAGTCCGGGCCAGAATGAGAATCAGGATGTAGGCCAGGATGTTGCCGATGACCAGAAAGGAGAGCGATAGGGCAACACGCTGATAGGCGGCGAGTACCGAGACGATGATGTTGGCAATCATCTGCACGAACAGGAGAATGGCGAGAATCCTCATAGTCTGCACGATAGTACCCTCATAAGCAATATCTACATTGAGAAGCGGACACCATGAGATATATGGCACAAGCGCATATATGATTATGACAATGGGAATGAAAATCGCCGCCATCGAGACGTACGATGTGGAGACCAGCGAGCGGGCGGATTTCATGTCGCCGGCGGCAAGAGCTTCGGTGAGCTTGTTTTTAAGCCCTGAGGCGATGCCGATGTCGAGAATCTGAAACATCATCAGTATGGCCGACAGAGTGAGCCAGATGCCGTAGACCTCGGAGTCGACGTAGTCGATTGTCGCAGGCACAAGCAGAAAGGTCACAAGCACACTGACCCCCTTGAGCAGAATGGAGAGTACGATGTTGCTCTTGAGCTTCTGGGTGCGGGATTCGCCTCCGGCAAACAGAATTCGTATTTTGGTCAATATATCAGACGGCATGAAGTGGCTTGGACCAGGTAGCTGATTCCTTTCTGATTCAAAGTGTAAAGTTACGAAAAAAAATCAATTCGCAAGCCGGCACCTGGTATCTGCCGTATAGACCCTCCGCCACAACCTCCATAGGCGCCCCTGAATGGCCGGCTGATTGCATTGTGATACCGGGAGAAGCAGGGACAAACATCGACCTCTTTAACATTTGGGCAGCAGTAAGGCGTACCGACGGCACGCCTTAATTGTTATTTTTCATCGAATGCTATTTTTCGGAGTCGGTGACTTTTACGTCGGGGCGGTCGTCGATGTAATCGTGGGTCCTGAGGTATTCGTCGTAAAGGTCAAGGATGCGCGACGGGTTGTCTTTAAGTTCGTTGCAGTGGGCTTTCGCATCGGGGCTGTCTCCGTAGTATTCTTTCAGCATTTTGTGAAATTCGGGGGCGGCATCTTTCATATAATGGTAAAGCAGGGCAAAACTTACGGAGTTGTTGGAGTAGAGCATAAACGCGCCTTTGGCGCCTTCGAAATATACGCTCACCACCGGGACGAGGCGGCTTATGGGGTTTCGACCGCCGGAGGTTTCCCATACTTCATATTTGACGATGCTGCCTGACGGACGTCTGTCCCACAGCCATGTAAATCCACGTGTATAGTTCTTGGCTTTGAACATGCGCGGTGCGTTTACCGACATGGATACTCTCGTATTGGGAGCGATGTTGTTGTCGAACCATCGTATCTCGCTGACTTCGTCGGCTGAGTAGCGTGTCCGCTTGCTGTCGGGCTCTTCGCTGATGTTGATGTATTGCAGCAGTGTGCCTGATTTCGAGAAGAGGTTTTTGGCTACTGTCTTGGCGTCGTTGTGGAGATAGCCGTAGATTGTATCGCCGTTCATTTTTACTACGCGCACGTAGTTGTCGGGGCGTTCCCGCCCCAGAAGATGCGTCAGCTGAGCTTCGAGTCGGGTGTCGCCTCCCGATATTTCGGCTAATTCTGAGGCGAATTTTTCCGGCTTCATTTTGTAGGGGTTCTTCAGGTCGGAGGTCTTGCCGTCGCGGTCGACTATCAGTTTCTGGGTATTGAAGAACCACAGGCCGCCGTCGGGACGGATGCGGTATCCGCCTTCGGAATAGAGGCAGGCGGTGGCTTGCGCCGTTTTGTCGAGGAGTGCGCACCAGCCGTATTTGGGCACGAAAACGAATGTATAGCGACGGTCGGGCTGCGTCGGAAGCCACATAACCACAGAGTCGACGGTTGCCGAGGGTATCTCGCCGGCTTTTTTCTGCTTTTTGGTGTAGGCGTTTTCTACTTTCTGAAGGGCGTCGCTTTTATGGGGCATCGACAGTTTTGTGGCTCCGCTGTATTGGTCGGTTGTGCCGTCCTTAAGGTAGACTGTTGCATCTGCCAGTTGATAGAGTTTGGCAGCTTCCGCATTCGGGGCGCAAAGGGCCAACACAAGAAGCAGGCCTCCAGTCGCTAATTTTCTGAACATATCCGTGTTTTTAAGGTTGCCCTCAAAATTACGGCGTAAGTTTCATTTGTCGTGGGACAAATGTCCCGCCTGCGCGCGGATGCGCTGAAATTGCCGTCGTGAAACCGACAGGTAGGACGCCAGTTCCTGCAACGGCACAAGCGACAGGAGGTCGGACACGCGGCGGATGAGTTTCATATACCGTTCGTAGGGTGAGAATCTGTGCATGTCGATATAACGGCGGTATGCCTCCTTCAGGAGCAGTTTTGCTGTCCGGGCAATATATTCAGGATCGGCTTTATCGATGTCGGCCTTCATTTGGCCGAACGGCACTCTTAGTACTTCCGAATCAACTCCGGCGATTATCGATGTAGGCGATGGTTGTGAATTGAGAAAGGAGTACACATAGTCGGCCACGATATCGCCTGCGAATGAGAATCCGGTGGTGCATTCAGTGCCTTTACTGTCGATGACCGAAAATTTGAAATATCCCGACCTCACGACGGCGATATACCGGCATAGCGAGCCTTCGTCAACAAAGGATTGCCCTTTGGAGTATTTCGCCAACGTTCCGTTAGCAAGGCAAAATTCGGAAATCGGCGCCAGTTCGGGGCTCGCCATGAAGTCGTTGAGTCGTGTCATCGTTTTTTGCGGTAAAGATAGTGAAAAAATCGGGTTGATGCGGCTGGCCTATAAACAAACAAAATTTGCGATATGTGGGGATGATACGCCTTCATCGAGTATAAAACCATCAGCCACAAACAAAACATTTGCTACCAGTTGTACGGCTAATCAGCGCAATATGAATGTCTCCATGCCCAAATACCTATTCTCTTTCGCTTATTGGGGCGATTTTTGCTCGGTGAACTTGCTATTTTTGCAATGCCGATGGGTCGAACTATCAAAAACTATGAAAATGGTTGCAATATTTTTATAGTTTTGCTAATTTTGTGGATACATAATATGATGTGAGTATGATAGAGCAACCCCCCAAATATATCGCTGCCACAAAGTCAGTTTCAGAAGTTTTCACTCCGGAATCGATGGAGGAAATTCGTAAATTTCAGGAAGAGTACCCTTACTGGAATACGGTAAAATACAAGAAACTCAATGGCTTTGATACTTCGGAAGATATCTGGAACGCGCTCAAACAATTGCGTTTGAGTAATCAAATCACAGTGAATCCCAATTACCGGATTCATTTCAGCATGACAAATTCTATGGCTAGACTCTGTCATAATTTCGACATGCAATTTGGCGGATCTTGGGGTAGTGAGTCTCTCATACCTCGCGATAGCCGTAAAATATATTTGATGAACTCTGTGATTGATGAAGCCATTTCTTCAAGCCAAATGGAAGGAGCTTCAACTACTCGAAAGGTGGCTAAGGAAATGCTTCGAAATAAGATTACACCCAAGGATAAGTCACAATGGATGATTTACAACAATTACCAGACCATCCAATTCCTCTCTGAAAATCTGGACCAACCAATGACCCCCGAATTTCTTCTTCAAATACATTCATTGATGACTTACAACACAATGGATAATCCGGAAGATGCAGGACAATTCAGGCAGAACGACAATGTGGTTGTGGCAAATTCTGTTACCAATGAGATTGTTCATAGGCCGCCATCATTCACAGAAATACCGGGAGCTATTGCTTGGTTCTGTCAATTTGCCAATTCCAATGAAGTAACAGTATTCATTCATCCTATAATCAAAGGAGCCATCCTGCATTTCTTTATCTCTTTCCTCCACCCATTTGTTGACGGTAATGGCCGTACGGCCAGGGCTATTTTCTATTGGTATCTTCTGAAAGAAGGGTATTGGCTTACTGAATACCTTTCGATTTCAAGAATCATATATAAGTCAAAGGCTTCATATGAGAAATCATTTCTTCAGTCTGAAGCCGATGGTAATGATATCGGTTACTTTATTACATATCATTTAAATGCACTTGAAAAGGCCTTTGACGAGCTTAAAGCATATATCGAACGCAAGACTGCTCAGAAAAAAGATGAAGTACAATTGCTAAAAATTGGAGGAATTACAAGGCGTCAGGCCTCAATACTGCACTTGTTTATAAAAGATGCCGACTTGATAGTAACTGCCAAAGATATTGCCGGCAGAATGTTAGTGACGCAACCGACGGCAAAGAAAGACCTTTCGGAGTTAGTTCAATCGGGCCTTTTAACTGAAATTAAACTGAACAAGCAGAAAAGCGGATATATCAAAGGGGCAGATTTTGACAGCACAATAGACAAGGTTATATAAAACTATAAAAAATCCACAAAGTTTTTTATAGTTTGATGCCGGACTGGCTCAGTTGCATTACACATGAGAGGCCATTATTCCAATATTCACAAATATCGGAATATTAAGTATAAAAGCCTGAATTTTAGATGAATTTATTAATAAGAAGGTTTGTGACTATCTGGTTTTTATAGATATTTTAGACAAGCTATAATATAAAACACCAATGGCCATGCAAATCATGATTTGCATGGCCATTGGTTGTCAGATATTTATGCTAAATTTTTCTGCTTAATACTCCTCCTCGTTGAAGAATAGTTTTAATACTGTTTTTCCGTTATTTAACCTTTGTTGACCAACCTAAATACAAACATATTTCGCCATTTGAGGCCTTAAAACGCCATTCAGGAATATTCCAATACAAACATATTTAGCGCGAAATGTCAATAGTATGAACTTACAAAGATGTATATCTGGCAGCTATATGGTTTATCCCAATCATCGGTATGCTTCTCTAATTTGTATACCAACGTATAACCATGAAGTTTGTCGCCAAATTCTTTAATCCTCTTACCTCGCGTTGCCTCCTGATAATAGGGACCCACACATACTATTATGTCGTTATGTGATTTATCCTCATTCACCGACCATATAAGTTAGATTATTGTGTCGCCAAGTGGATTAGCAATAGCTCTCTTATAATTTGCAAATGCCGACGTAGAAGACGTGTTGGCATAGCAGTAGAGACATCCATGCGGACAGGTGTTGTATGCGCCGATGTCTTTTGAGAGGATACAGCCGCAAGTCTTTCGTTGTCCATTGTCGGTCTTGGCGTTATAAAGGAAGTTTTGAAGAACGGCATCATCGGGAGCAAGACGGCTGATTAGGTCTGGGTCGATGCAGCGGTTATGCACAATGCCATATTCTGAAAGATCAATACGTTCGGCACACGTCGCAAGCCTGAAATTCCAGTTATCACGGTTCAACATCGATAGTCGCGATGCAAATTCGCGCATTGACGCTTTATCCCACTCACGGTAATCGATACCGCTTTGGCGAAGATTGCGTGAAACTTTTTTATATGACTCAATGTCGGCGAAACTGAAAACGAGTTTTTCCGTATGGCCGACCAAGGTATCGGCGATACTTGCAATCTTTTGAAGTAAAGTAGCTATGTTTATTCTGTCTGTAAGAATAAGCGGGTCAAAACGCCATACGACTGTTCCCAAGCCGAGAGCATCAACGAGTCGACGGAAGGTATCAATCCGTTGGGTTAAAGTGGGAACATTTGGTTCAAGTCCTTCGTACTCATAATCATTAAGAGTATATTGTATATAGCACCCAATCCCCCGCTTTTTAAGCGTGTACAAATAGGGTAACAGAGGCGCAGGATTCTTTGACCAGAAAACGATGAAGCGGGAATTCTTGAACGATACATAGCTCTCCTGCCCCGAGAAAGGATTCCGCCACCTGAGGTAGCCTTTGTCAAGCCGGCGGAAAAACCAGTCGGCATAAAACGCCGGAATGTCGGTAGCCCTGCTTGCCGAGATTATAAGAGGAGCCTGTGCAATGACTTCCGTTCCATTGTTGTTGCGTATAGGTATGGTCTGATGTTTCATCATGGAGGAGTTATTGATACGCAAAGATACGGCTCAACGTGTGCAAAAACATGACATATCAAAATTAATAAATCTTAAATCAGAGAATATTTGTCTTCCAAAAAAAGTAGTATTGCTAAAGAACTATATATACATAAAGACCCGAAATCACCAAATTATACAAACAAATTATGCCATCTGAGATAATAAAACACCAGCCATACAAACAAGTTTTTATTGCTTGTATGGCTGGTAGTCAGTATGTTGTATATGATTTAAGACTTAATATTCCTCTTCGTTGAAGAATGGTTTTAACGTTGTGTTTCAGTTGTTTAATCCTTATTAACCGACCTAAATACAAACATATTATGCTATTTGAGGCCATAAAACGCCAGTCCGGAATATTCCCATACAAACAAATCGGGGCATACAAACAAAAATACAAACATATTTTTACCCCTAAAATATTCCCGAAAGAAGATGAGTGGTAATATTCTTTTAGAGAAGATGAGTATCTATTGCAGTAGCGGTGTTGATGCTTATTTATTGTTGTCTGGAAAGTGGTGAGAGAGGTTGCGGTCTTCCGTGTCTGCGGCGATATGCGGTCAACAAACAAGTGACGGTGGACAAGTCCACTGACACCCGTTGACCGCATCACGCCTATGGGCAATGCTGAACACTGACAACGGCCATCGCCTTATGGAAAGGCATACGGGACGCTGCCGTCAATTTCCATTCCGAAATATTTGATAGGGATAATCTTGACGATTATACTGCAAGTGCCTGTTGGCTCGTATACGGCCTTATACTCTTTAGGCGAAAAATCATCAAATTTAGTTCTATCATTTGGCAAATTCAAATATAATCACTAATTTTGCACAAAATCACAACGATAAGATTTTGTGCAATATGAATGAATATACCCAAACGGCGATTGACCGTCTTAATACCTTTCTCCCTCATCCAGTTCATCTTCAATTAGGAGATGCGGAATGTGACGCATGGATGCCTTTCGGCCTGAGAGACACCTACCAATATTATGTAGGTGAGATTGAGGGTGTGAAAGCTTTATTTGCCGGAGTCGGAGACAATCCGGAAGGAGCTACACCCCAAATATTGGAGAAGCACGCCAAAATCCTCACTAAAAATGGAGGGATGCCTGTGGTATTTCTGTTTGGAAATATGCCGGCTTATCTTTTTGCAAGATTTACTCAGAAGAATCTGAATCTCATTGTGGGGAACAAACATTTATTTCTTCCAGATTTCCTCTTGGCTGTCGGCAAGGGGAAGGCACAACGCCAAGAAAACGAGGACACAATACCTCCGTTGGCCCAACTACTGCTCCTTTATCATCTCCAAAAAGAGAAGATAAATGGTAAGACCATGAAGGGACTCCAGAATCTTCTCCATGTTTCCTATGCTACTGTCAATCGTGCAGTCCGATGGCTTGCGGCTAATGATTTCGTGAAATTAGAAGGAGGAAAAGAAAAGATAATCGTGCTTAATCTGGAGGGCCGCGAGCTATGGGAGAAAGCCAAGGAACAGATGACTTCTCCAGTTGACTTCATGGGCTATACTCCCGATTTATATCATGGAGGGAAAGGCTTGTTATCCGGCGAAAGCGCACTCTCAGAATATACCATGTATAATGGTGGATTCAATAAGCAGGCCTTATCTCGTGAAGAATACGACGCTATCAAAAAAGATGTTTTCTGGGACCCTTACGCCGAGGTTGAGATTCAAGTCTGGAAATATGACCCCAAAATTCTTTCCGACACAGGAGTCATTGACAAACTGTCTCTTTATCTTCTGCTAAAGGATGATCCCGATGACAGAATACAGATAGAACTTGATAACATGATAAACGACATAAAATGGTAAAAGGAATTGATAAGTTCAAGGAAGCCTTTGCGCAGTTCGCCGACAATTATGTGATTATAGGCGGCACGGCATGTGATATTCATGAGGAAGCAAACGCGCAGATTCCAAGAGCCACCAAAGACATCGACATTATTCTTGTCGTTGAGGCTCTATCGCATGATTATGTATCTAAATTCTGGGACTTCGTTAAGGAGGCGGCTTATCAGGAGCAGCAAGTTGGTGAAAAAGGCGAAAAGATTCCTCATCAATATTATCGGTTCAAGAATCCGATGAATCCAAAATATCCGACCCAGATTGAACTATTCTCCCGGGCACTTGACATTATTCCGTTGCCTGAGGATGTTCACATAACTCCAATTCCAACGGATGAGGATTTATCAAGTCTGTCAGCTATTTTGATGGATGACGACTATTATCACTTCACCATAGGGCACAGCAGTCTGGAGGATGGCGTCCATATTGCCAATGTGGAGAGCCTTATCGCCTTGAAATGCAAAGCATACCTTGAAATAACGGAGATTAAAGCCCGTGGCGGTCAAACTGATTCCAAGCACATCAACAAACACCGCAATGATGTCTTCCGGATGATTGCCACGCTACGGCCTGACATGAAATTTGAATGCCCTGCTTCTATCTGTAAGGATATTGCCGATTTCTGCGTGATGGTACAGGGAAGTCTGCCGACTCCGGAAGTTTTCAAATCAGCCGGTCTGCGAAACGCGAAACCTGAGCCGATGCTGAATGCTTTGAGAACAATGTTTATTCCTGTCTGATGAAAATACAATTCGCTTCCGATTTGCATCTTGAGTTTGGAGAAAACTCCAAATGGCTGAAGTCTAACCCGTTGAAAGCGGAAGGCGATATTCTCATTCTTGTAGGTGACATAGGTTATCTCGGGGATGCGAACTACATGACTCACCCTTTTTGGGACTGGGCCTCCGAGAATTTCAAGCAGGTAATCGTGGTCCCGGGAAATCATGAACTGTACAAATATTTTGATATCAATGAACTTTATGAAGGTTGGGAACTTGAAGTGAGGCCAAATGTAAAGGTGCATTACAACAGCGTTATTCACCTTGCTCCTGACACGGACCTTATTTTATCAACATTATGGGCTTTCATCCATCCGCTTGAAGAATACTTGACAGAAAGGTGCGTCAGTGACTTCAAACGGATAAGGAACGGGGAGTATCGTTTGAACGCGAAGCGTTTCAATATCGAACATGAGAAATGCCGCCGTTTTATTGAAAAAGCCGTCACTGTAAGCAAAGCCCGGCACATCATTGTAGCCACGCATCATGTTCCTTCGTTTGAACTGATGTCCGAGGATTTCAAAGGGAGTTCCATAAACGGGGCCTTTACTGTGGAACTTGGCGAAATGATTGCGAGCAGCCGTATAGAATACTGGATCTACGGACATTCACACCGCAACATCGACAGGATTATCGGCAACACGAAATGTATAAGCAACCAATTGGGATATGTGTTCCAGAACGAGCATATCGACTTCCGTCTTGATGCTATGATTGAAATTGAGGACTGACGAAAGACCATTGTTGCTTTTTTGCGAGAACCCCTTAGTTGCTCTGTATATATATCAAAATCAGCCGCTTTTCGGAGCACTCGGAAATGCCATGATTTGCCTCTTTATCTTCTGCAAGGAGTTGGAATATGGAGGAAGCAGCAGATTCATAAAAAATCACATAATAAGGATAAAAGAGGACGTTCCGATTTGTTGGTCCTGAAATTAGGAAACTCAGAAACAATTTAGGATGGTACATTCATAAATAAGAGATCTCAGGCAGAGGTCTCTTATTTATTGCTAAAGCGGTGAGAGGCGGGGCGGTCTTGCAGTGCTGGCGGCGTTATGCCGTCGATAGGTGACGGTGGACGAGCCACTGACACCTATTGACCGCAACACGCCTATGGGCAATGCTGAACACCGATAGCCGGCATCGCCTTATGGAACGGCATCGGGGACGCTGCCTGCACCATAAGACTTAATGCCGCCTGTCCGTGTTCCGGGACGCATTGCCTTGTATGGAATTTTTCGACCGCTCCGCCACTCGCCGCTTGAACAGCAGCCACCGAAAAGAACAGTGTCGCAATGCCGGGTCTTGCAGATCCTCGTCATTGCGGCACACTTCTTTTTTTTATCGGGGCTGCACCGATTTCTCTTTTTTTCAGTGTTTCAATCCATCACCGCCACCGTCGGGGCGGCGACGATTTATGTTTTCATGGGCTTTCATCCGGGGGAGCCTTTTTGGAAAACCCAGGCTCGGATGACCCCTGGGGCCAGGTTGATTTGACCCCTGAAGCCAAAATCGGGCTGACCCCTTTACCCAAAATAAAAATGACCCCTGTTGACATAGCGCCAGCAGGGGATTTTATATGTATCTTTGGTTTCCGTTTTGGCCGACGGGGGATAAAACC
>ERZ1027188.193-NODE-193-length-27005-cov-10.731354_pt1 | contig 27005 bp, 21 predicted proteins | sample MGYA00519273_ERZ1027188 | MGnify/ENA primary metagenome ERZ1027188 (study PRJEB26926, sample SAMN06164623) | human gut metagenome | biome: ENVO:00009003; feature: ENVO:2100002; material: ENVO:00002003 | host: Homo sapiens | place: USA | collected 2012 ... | reverse complement strand
ACGAGATTACTACGCGTCTCGTGGGCTCGGAGATGTGTATAAGAGACAGGTAAAGAGGAGAGAGGAGAGGGGGAGAGAGAATACTAACATAAAGGGTGGTAGCAGGGTCGTCATTTTCCTGTCAGATAGCGAACGAAAAGTAATTCTGCCCGAAATACTCGAGTACTAAGCCCGAAATACTTGAGTATTTTAGGCCTGATTACTCGAGTACTAAAGCCCCGATACTCGAGTACTACGCCCAAATTACTCCGATACCACAAGCGAAATACATTTGCACTCGGCTCACCCGATAAATCTGTGGTATTCTCTCTCCACTCTTCTCTCCTCCTCTCTTCACTTAATCTTTTTAATTCTTCGTTCTTCCCTCTTCGTTCTTCCCTTTCTTCCGTAAACGTTTACGTTATTTTCTCACCCGAAAAGTGTACAGGGTATTTGGGAAAAGGGTATATTTGCAACGTAAATAAGATTTATTCGGGAAAACAAAAAATAAAATTGGCAAAGACAGAGACTGTCAGAAAACCGATTTCAAGAAATAAAACTACTTACAAAACAAATCTTATGAACAAACTGTTTACTAAACTTATCATTGGTATCTCGGCGACCGCATCACTATCAGCGGCCGCCGAAACTGTAAAATGGAACTTTACTTCGGTACCGGCAGCCATGCTTTCAACGGCACAAACACATCTGTTTATCTTCCGAAAGCCGACGGAATATTGCTTCTGAAGGTGGCAGGAAAGGGTGTGAATGAAACCGTGAAAGTGGCTATGAAATAAGAATATAGCTTCGTTAAGGTTATAATAATTTAATCGGCCGTCGTCCCAAAAGGTTAAAGTATCGGGGACGACGGCCGAACTGATTATTAGCGTGACTAATAATTATTTGTTTTCTGTGGTATTCAAATCCGGCAAAGACAATTTACAATAACCTTCTTAACCCACATTTATATTGGAAAAGCTGCAATTTATTGATTTGACAGTGCACAATCTCACTTATTTTAGCTAAATTTGCAATCTGAAGAATAGGAGAGATGGGGAATGAAGAATGAAGAATGAAGAATGAAGAATGAAGAATGAAGAGTGAAGAGTGAAGACTGCGAAGCTGATGAGCTTGTGAAGTTTATGAGCACGCGAACTAATCCATTACCTTATAAATATGAAAAGGTAGCAACTCGTCAACTAACAAGACATTTGTCTGAACTCCGGAACTCCAGTCTCCTGTCTACTTAGATAAAAACAAAAACAAGATATACAGAAATGGAATACAATTTCAGAGAAATCGAGAAGAGATGGCAGAAACGATGGGTCGAAATGCAGACATATAAGGTTTCTGAAAATGCCGACAAGAAGAAGTTCTACGTGCTTAATATGTTCCCGTATCCGTCGGGAGCAGGACTGCACGTGGGTCATCCGCTCGGCTATATTGCCAGTGATATATACGCAAGATACAAAAGGTTGCAGGGCTATAATGTGCTGAACCCGATGGGATATGACGCATACGGACTGCCGGCGGAGCAGTATGCCATTCAGACGGGACAGCATCCGGCCGTTACTACGGACGCAAACATAAAGAGATACCGCGAGCAGTTGGACAAGATTGGCTTCTCTTTCGACTGGTCGAGAGAGATACGCACGTGTGATCCGGAATACTATCAGTGGACACAGTGGGCGTTTATGAAGATGTTCAACAGCTTCTATAAAGCCCCCTCCGGCTCCCCCAAGGGGGAGAGTCCTAACGGGATGGAAAATAATATAAATGATTCAGCCAAGAACACGGCGGATGCTTCATCCCCCCTTTGGGGGAACGAGGGGGGCTCTCGCCCCATCTCCGAGCTTATCGCCTATTTCGAGAAGAACGGAACGGAGGGGCTGGAGCAGTATGGTGTGGCTCAGAGCGAGGAGCTGTCGTTCACTGCCGAGGAATGGAACTCATGGGACGAGAAGAAGCAACAGGAGACGTTGATGAACTACCGTATTGCTTATCTGGGCGAAACGATGGTGAACTGGTGTCCGCAACTGGGTACGGTGCTGGCTAACGATGAGGTCGTGGACGGCGTATCGGAGCGCGGCGGCTACCCGGTAGTGCAGAAGAAGATGCGCCAGTGGTGCCTGCGTGTGTCGGCATACGCACAGAGACTGCTCGACGGACTGGACACCATCGACTGGACCGACTCGCTGAAAGAGACACAGCGCAACTGGATTGGTCGCAGCGAGGGAACGGAAATGGTGTTTAAAGTGAAAAACGAAGAACGAAGAACGAAGAATCAAATAGCAAGGAAGGATGAAGAGGAAAAAACGGAGGACGAAGAATCAAATACCAAGCAAATGGATTCTTCACTCTTCACTCTTCACTCTTCACTCAAAGAGTTTACCATCTTCACTACTCGCGCCGACACCATTTTCGGTGTTACCTTCATGGTGCTGGCACCGGAGAGCGAACTTGTAGACAAGCTGACGACAGCAGAACAGCGTGCCGAAGTGGACGAGTATCTGGCATACGTGAAGAAGCGCACGGAGCGTGAACGCATCAGTGACCGTCGTGTTACGGGAGTGTTCTCGGGTTCGTATGCCATCAATCCGTTTACGGGCAAGAACATTCCGATTTGGATTTCAGAGTATGTGCTTGCCGGTTACGGTACGGGTGCCATCATGGCGGTGCCTGCGCACGACTCGCGTGACTATGCTTTCGCAAAGCATTTTAACCTGCCTATCATCCCGCTCATAGAAGGCGCAGACGTGAGCGAGGAGAGTTTCGATGCGAAAGAGGGAATTGTGATGAACAGTCCGGCCCCCTCCAACTCCCCCAAGGGGGAGAGTCCTAACGGGATGGAACATAATATAACCGAGAACTCTGCGGATGGGTCATCCCCCCTTGGGGGAAACGTGGGGGGCTTTTCCCTTAACGGCCTTACCGTGAAAGAGGCCATCGCCAAGACCAAAGAATATGTTACTTCGCACGGTCTTGGTCGCGTGAAGGTGAACTTCCGCCTGCGCGATGCCATCTTCTCACGCCAGCGTTATTGGGGCGAGCCGTTCCCGGTATATTACAAAGACGGTATGCCTTATATGATTCCTGAGAGCTGTCTGCCGTTGGAGCTGCCCGAGGTGGATAAGTTCCTGCCTACCGAGACGGGCGAGCCGCCACTCGGAAACGCCACACGTTGGGCTTGGGACACCGTGAACAACTGCGTGACGGAGAACGCGAAGATTGACAACAAGACCGTGTTCCCGCTCGAATTGAACACGATGCCGGGCTTCGCAGGATCATCGGCGTATTATCTCCGCTATATGGATCCGCGCAATCATGAGGCATTGACGGATAAGAAAGTGGACGAATATTGGCAGAACGTTGACCTGTATGTGGGTGGAACGGAACACGCAACGGGCCACTTGATATACTCACGCTTCTGGAACAAGTTCCTCTTCGACTACGGATTCTCATGCAAGGAAGAGCCGTTCCAAAAGCTGGTGAATCAGGGAATGATACAGGGAAGGAGCAACTTCGTGTATCGCATAAACAGGACTGCCCCCTCCAACTCCCCCAAAGGTGATAACTCTGACGGACAGAATAACAGCACTGCTGAGAGGCCGGTATTCGTTTCTTTCGGCCTGAAGGACAAATACGACGTAACGCCTATACATGTGGACGTGAATATCGTCAGCGGCGACGTGCTGGACGTGGATGCTTTCAAGGCATGGCGGCCGGAATACAACAACGCCGAGTTTATTCTCGAAGACGGAAAGTACGTATGCGGTTGGGCCGTGGAGAAAATGTCGAAGTCGATGTACAACGTTGTCAACCCCGATATGATTGTGGAAAAATACGGTGCCGACACACTCCGCCTGTATGAAATGTTCCTCGGTCCGGTGGAACAGAGCAAGCCGTGGGATACGAACGGTATCGACGGATGCCACCGTTTCCTGAAGAAATTCTGGGGACTGTTCTACGATAACCGCTCCGATGCGTTCCTTCCTAACGACGAGGAAGCTAAGCCGGAGTCACTGAAGAGCGTCCACAAGCTGATAAAGAAGGTGACGCAGGACATCGAGAACTTTTCATACAACACGTCAATATCGGCATTTATGATTTGCGTGAACGAGTTGATGCAGCAGAAATGCCACAACTGTGAACTGCTGAAGAAGCTCGTCGTGCTGATTGCGCCGTTCGCTCCACACATCGCCGAAGAGCTTTGGGCTGCCTTAGGAGAGCAGGGTAGCGTTTGCGACGCGACTTGGCCGGTATGCGAGGAGAAGTATCTCGTGGAGAGCGAGATGCAGCTCACGGTGTCGTTCAACGGTAAGGCACGCTATCAGAAGATGTTCCCCGCCGACGCAAAGAACGACGAGGTGCAGCAGGCAGTACTCAACGATGAACGCAGCGCGAAATACTTAGAAGGCAAACAGATTGTGAAAGTAATCGTAGTGCCTAAGAAAATCGTCAATATCGTAATAAAATAAAATCCGAAAGAGAGTGACAATAGACCACAAAAAATTATGGAACGAGGCACAAGACTATGTGTTCATAACCATAGGTCTTATGCTCTATACATTCGGTTGGACCGTATTCCTCCTGCCATACGAGATTGTGACGGGAGGAGTGACGGGTCTGTCGGCTATCATTTTCTATGCCACGAAAATACCGATAGAATACTCTTACTTCGTCATCAACGCCGCGTTGCTCGTCGTCGCGCTGCGGATACTGGGCTTCCGGTTTATGATGAAGACCATATATGCCATCGTTGCGCTCTCGGTAATGCTATGGGCGGCGCAGAAGGTGATGATGGGACCCGACGGAGAGTTCTATCAGATACTCGGAAAAGGGCAGGAACTGATGTCGCTAATCATCGGCTGTATCATCACAGGGTCGGGACTTGCGGTGGTGTTCCTGAGCAACGGAAGCACCGGAGGCACTGATATCGTGGCGGCGGTGGTAAACAAATTTCACGACTTCTCACTGGGTCAGGTACTCATTTTCGTAGACTTCGTGATAGTGGGCAGTTGTATGTTCATCCCCTCGTTCGGCACTTATCTCGAAAGAATCCACAAGGTGGTGTTCGCATTGTGTACCATCGGCATCGAGTGCTTCACGCTGGACTACGTGATGAATGCCCGAAGAGAGTCGGTGCAGTTCCTTATTTTCTCGAGCAAATACCAGGAGATAGCCAACGCCATAGCCAAGAACACGGAGCACACGATAACGATTCTCGACGGACACGGATGGTACACGGGCCGGCAGATGAAGGTGTTGTGTCTGCTGGCAAAGAAGCGTGAGAGTGTGAATATCTTCCGGTTGATAAAGATGATAGACCCCAACGCATTTGTAAGTCAAAGTTCTGTCATCGGTGTTTACGGTGAGGGATTCGATGAAATGAAGGTGAAAGTGCCACAGGATGAGAAAAAACAAAAGATATATGAAACTGATAATAGCAACCAACAACAGCCATAAACTGTCGGAAATACGCAATATCTTAGGTGAAAGTGCCGAAGTTTTGTCGCTGAAAGACATCAATATGACTGCCGAAATAGAAGAAAACGGCACCACATTAGAGGAAAATTCGGAGATAAAAGCCGCTGCTGTGGCCGACTATCTGCAAGACACTGGCTATCCAATGCCATACGCCGTGGTTGCCGACGACACAGGCTTGCTCGTTGACGAGCTTGGCGGTGAGCCGGGAGTACGCAGCGCACGCTATGCCGGTGGCGACGGACACGACAGCGAAGCCAACATGGCTCTGCTGCTGAAGAACCTCAACGGCAAGACTAACCGCGCCGCACATTTCAGCACCGTGATAACCCTTATCGAAGCAAACGCCGACGGAGAGATTACCGCCCGCCAGTTTTTAGGCCGCGTAGACGGCACTATCCTCACAGAAAAGCATGGCAGCGAGGGGTTCGGCTACGATCCGATATTCATGCCCGACGGCTACGACAAGTCCTTCGCCGAGCTTGGTAACGAGGTGAAAAACAAGATAAGCCACCGTGCCTTAGCCGTGGAAAAGCTTGCGGAGTATCTGAAAGGGTAGGGGAGAATAAATAAAAATCCCTCATTGAGTGACCATTCAAGAGCATTCAATCACTTAATGAGGGATTTTTATTAAATCAACAGTGCGATAAACATATCCATAAACATAAAGATTATCAGGTTATTATGAGAAATATCATTCTTACTTTAATGCTATCGGTAGTGTCGTCTGTATTTGCCAGCAAGATAGGACAATGGCAGACGTATATCGGCTACAGTGACATAACAGACATAGAACCTGCCGGCAATCTTGTGTACGTGCTCAGTTCCGACAATATTTTCTCGTATAATATAGTTGACAAAAGCGTTGCTACATACGATACCGTATATCCGCTGAACGATAGCGGCATACAGTATATTGCATGGTGTAATGGTGCGAAGAGGCTTGTTATAATCTATACAGACCACAATATCGACCTGCTTGATAACAACAGCAATGTGGTAAACATCAGTGACTACTATGACAAATCAATGACTGAAGACAAAACTGTCAACAACATTACAATAAACGGCAACTACGCTTATCTCAGCACCAGATTCGGAATAGTGAAAATAAATGTCAAAGACGCGGAGATAAGCGACACGTATAACCTAAAAATGAATGTCACTGACTGCGCAATAGAAAACAACACCATATATGCAAAGACCCCATCGGGCGTCTATGCTGGCAAAATATCAGACAACCTGATTGATAAAAACAACTGGAAAATCACGTCTGCATCAGTATCTTTCAACGACGCGAACGATATTATTGTGAGTACTAATAACGGCTATAAGGAATACATTGCCTACGACAACACCAACAAGTGTTACTGGAGCAACCAGCAGGACGGCAAACTGCAAGGCTATAAACTCGACAATGACAACGGCACAAAAACTTTTATAGCACAAGACATCAATCCCGACGGACCGAAATACAATTATTTCGGCTTTCTAAAAATACATGACAACAAGTTATATTCTTGCAATGGTAGCGGATGGGACTTGGAGCAACCAGCCTCAATACAGATTCTCGATTTGAACAACAACTCATGGACAACGTTCAATAACGAAGGGATTGGGGATAAGTATGGTGTAAGATACCAAGACATAATAAGTCTTGACATTGACCCACGCGACAACCGCCACATCGTAGCAGGCAGTCAGGCAGGACTTTTCGAATTCTATGATGGTGAAGTAACAAATCATTGGAACCACGAGAATAGTCCTATTTATTCTCACTATAATGTATCCGACAAGAATGTAAATTATGAAATCATTACATCTGTCCTTTATGACAAGAACGGAAATCTGTTCTTAGCAAATACAGGAAGCAGCAAAAACACATTACTAAGACTTAATTCTGACAATACTTGGTCTACACTTAGTAATTCCATAAGTGGCGAGAATGGAGGTTTTCTCAAATTTAAGGAAATGAACGACAAAGGCCAAATATGGATGTGTAATAATGACTGGAACTATCCTGCTGTTTATCTTTATGATACCATGACAGATGCCGTTAATGAATATTCAAATTTTGTTAATGAAGACGGTATAACCTTTAACAATGTATCGGGTTGCAGGACATTAGCTAAAGACAAGGAAGGAAATATTTGGATTGGTATAGATCAAGCTCTGCTCATGCTTCCCCCAGAATATCAAAATAATCCTTCTTTAGGTTTCTATCAGGTAAAAGTGCCCCGTAATGACGGTACCAATCTTGCCGATTACCTGCTTTCTGGACTTGACATAACCGCCATTGCCGTAGATAATGCCAATCGTAAATGGATTGGAACGAACAATAATGGACTTTATGTCGTTAGCAATGACAACATCGTAGAGGAGCATCACTTCACCACAAGCAACAGTAGCATACTCTCAAACGTTATACAAAGCATCATTATTGATAACAAAACGGGTAAAGTATTCATCGGTACAGACAAAGGATTATGCTCATATCAGAGTGAAGCGAGCGAGACGAACGAAGACATGAACAAGGACAATGTCTGGGCTTATCCTAATCCTGTGCGGCCAGAATACCGCGGAATGATAACAATAACAGGACTTTCTTTCAATGCAGACGTGAAGATTACGACCTCAAACGGTGTTCTCGTGGCACAAGGACGCAGCACGGGCGGCTCGTTCCTTTGGGATGGCAACGACTTGAAAGGCAAGCGCGTGGCTTCGGGTATATATATGGTTCAAACAGCTACGAGCGACGGAAGTAAAGGCACTGTATGTAAAATAGCCATCATAAAATAGAAATGAAACAAATAAAACTAAATCCTTTATTTACAGTTATCTTGCTACTGTCTCCTTTTATAATATATTGGCTGACACTTCTTCTGCCGACATTCGATGATTGGGGATATTTCACCACGCCTGATTATGATTTTGGAGACAGCTTCGTAGGACGACTGATACCGCGCTTTACATACTGGCGACCGTGGGATGGAATTATTGGTTATATATTGTCTTTACACCCAACTTTTTTCCCTGCATTAAACCATATAGTGGTGTATCTTGCCCATTTGGGTGGCACTTATCTTATATATAAGATAGCAAAGGAACTTAAATTCAAAAGTTTCGCGTGTAATGTAACAGCACTTTATTTCTTCATATCGCCAGCAATGCTTGGCACGATACTCGGTATTGACTCCATAAACCAAGCATATTCTTCCTTTTGGGGACTTTTAGCGACATTCATATACCTACAACGACACCACACATATAATATAATAATTTGGCTGTTGTGCGTAACAATCGGTACACTCGCAAAGGAAAATGCAATCGTTTATTTCGTTATTCCTCAGATAATAGCCTACGCTTTCGGACGCATCACATTGCGACAAGCCATTAAAGATAGTGTCTTGGCTATATTATTCATAGCATTATATTTTGCATCAAGACTTCTGCTAACCACCGATGTAGTTGAAATAAATGACGAATATTTAGAGAATACATTCGCAAGAAAGTTTAAGAATATATGCGTATTTCTCGGAATGACATGGCTACCGTTAGACTTTGTCAGCTTGGTATATCCTCCTTTGCGCAATCTTTGGATTACTGTAATAACCTTGCTCCTGTCTCTACCATTTATGATAGCGGTATTTGCAAATAAAAAAGAACATTGGATAAACCTACGTTTCGCAGCTCTTGTTGTTTGTTTACTTATTTCCGTATCACCGCATTTGGTTACTATTTTCACAGCAATGCACCCTTATGCGGGATTGAGCATGGCATCTTTAATGATTGGCTACATGACAGACAAGTCAGAACACATAATTCTAATAAAACGACTGTTACCATTTTTCATCTTATCCTGCCTATTCATAGATTGGCATCATTGGCAGAAATCATACGAGTCGGGACTTATAGGCAAGAGAATGGCAGAAGACATTATTAAAAAAACAGGCAAACGCATCGACCGCGTATATGTTATAGTGATTGAGGATGATGCTCCTAAATATTCCTCGTTTTGTGTTATCCCCCGTGATGCCTTCGGTTACGGCAAGGCTGCACTTGCATACAATAACTATGAATGGCCACGCAACATAGAACACTATTATATTGATGAGACTGAAAAAAACAAAATAGACAGTATTGCCAACCGTGCGATAGCTCATAAATACGAGAATGTATGGCTCGTATATAAAGACAATGTGGAGATTATCAGATAACAATGCGTGCTTTATGAAAAGGGATATTCAATTAGATTGCTACCGCTCACTGACAATGATGTATATCGTATGCGTGATACATACATCTTTTTGGTTCTATCTTGACTTCCATTTTGACAAGTCGCTGATGCTCTTTGAAATGCCTGTAATATTCTTCATTGCAGGCGCATCGCAGTCATATAAAAAAGAATTCCACCTTAAAGAAACTATAATAAACAGAACTAAAAGGGTTCTTCTTCCATATTATATATTCCTTTTCTTTCTTATTGCTTGGTTTTATGCCTGTACTTTGCTAAATATTAACTTCGAGGGTAAAAAGATAGATTTAACACAGCTTACTGTCACCGACATAATTAAACTGCTTGCTACGGGTGGCAGTGAAAAGATTCCGTATTTAGGCTACACTTGGTTCATTTCATGTTACATGATAATATCATGCTCGCTGCCCATACAAAAGACCATTATGAAAAAGATTTCAGCAACTATATACGCTGCCATCTGTTTTCTGCTGTTTGCTATTTGTTGCCTTTTCAAGATACATTCGCCCGAAAATATACTGGAAAATATACTTTGTTACAACGTCTTCTATATCTCCGGATTTCTCTTCTATAAAAAACTTAATGTAAAACAAATAGTGTCTGTGGCCATATTACCAGTCATCATATCGGCTTATCTATTACTGAACGGGAAGATGTTTCAGAAGTTTCCGCCTGATATGTTCTTCCTTCTATACAACTTAGGAGTAATCTGTATATTGGCTATAATATTCCATTACATAACAATACAATATATATATATAGTAAAGGTATGGAATGTGAGAGGCTATAATATATTTCTTTATCAGAGTATTATCCTTTTCATTGTATATAAGATGACTGAGAGCCTGCTCGGACATATACATAATGACTTCGTAAAGTTCATTGTACTATTTGCAGCTACGATCACCATTGCAACGGTTTTCAGCTATGTTCTATTCTATATAGAGAAGAAGATAACGGCTCTTTTGGTATTTTAATGAATATATATAGCCATATCCACCTTTTTTATATAATAAAACGAGAAAGAAAGCGTTTTTTTACAAATAGGAATGTATGAAACACAGCATAAAAAATATATGGGCAAAATTGGCAATGACGTATACCATATTAGTATGCACATTCACTGTGTGCATAATAGCGGTGTTCGCCATTCCCACAAACAGTCTACGTAACAACATAAAGCAGTCTGCCGAACAGATAGAAAAGGAGGGACTGTGGTTCCAGCCGATGGGATTCTATCTCTTCCAGATAGACAATATGACCGACTGCTTGATGATGAACATAAATGTGTGTGCCGATTCTGACAATCCTGTGGAAGCCGCAATGAACGCGGAACACGCCCAGCCATATAAGAATGGGGATACACGCGCATATAAGAACATAGCAAACACAACACTGAACGTGGCTACACACGGGCGCGACAAAGATACACAAATAAGCCGATATGCAAGGTATTGGCATGGCTATCAGGTTGTAGTCAGACCTTTATTATGTTTCTTCAACTACAATCAAATACGAGTATTAAACTATATCGTGATGCTCGTACTTCTCTCTGTTACAGGCTTTCTGCTTTATAAAATGCTTAATTTGGGTTATGCCTTGACATTTCTTGCCTCACTCGTAATAACAAATGCGATGATTGTTCCGCTGGCCATACAGTTCAGTACCTGCTTCCATATAGCCATGATAGGCATGATAATTATTCTCGCACGTCGCAAATTGGCCGACGACAGAGACAAGGCAATAATACTGTTTTTCAGTATCGGTGCCTTCACTTCATACATGGATTTCCTCACAACACCTATAATAACTTTGGGATTTCCGCTGGTGGTACTCATGGCGCTGAGCAAAAATAATGGAAAAATAAAAGCTGTCATAACGCAAAGTGTGGCTTGGGGTGCTGGATATACATCGATATGGGTATCAAAATGGATAATAGGCTCGATTCTGACAGGCGAGAATATATTTGAGAGCGCTTTAGGATGCGCACAGCAGAGGGTAGGAGACACTATCGTATTCGGTGGAAAAGAAATGCCTATGAGCAATTTCTTCGATATTATATTCACTAAAGTATCAAGCATTATAAGCCCTGTATTGCTCGGTGGAATAATATTAATTATAGTGGCATTGGCAGCATTCTACTTCTATAAAAACAGGCGACAATTGAAAAAAGAAGGCTGGATTATGCTGATAGCCGCTATGCCTGTGGTGTGGTTTATCGTACTAAAGAATCATTCCCTGCAACATATATTCTTTACATGGCGGGATTTTATACTAACCCTTTGGTGCTTGCTCATATTTGTGTATCATGTCAATTATAAACAATATAATCATGAAAACAGCCGTTCTAATACCATGCTATAATGAGGAACTTACAATAAACAAGGTTGTAAGCGACTTCCACAAAGCTCTGCCCGAGGCCGAGATATACGTATATGATAATAACTCGACTGACAACACATATTTTGAGGCCGAGAAAGCAGGTGCTATCGTGCGCAGAGAACCGCGCCAAGGCAATGGCAACGTCATAAGACAGATGTTGCGCGATATTGACGCAGATTGCTACTTGATGGTGGATGGCGACGACACTTATCCTGCGGAGTATGCTGTGGAACTGTGCAAAGGCGTTGAGGATGGCTATGATATGGTTATAGGCGACCGTCTGTCGTCAACTTATTTCACGGAGAACAAACGTATGTTCCATAACGAAGGCAACAGACTGGTAAGGTTCTTGATAAACAAACTCTTTGATAGCCACATTCAAGACATCATGACCGGCTATCGGGCGATGAGCAGGCAGTTTGCTAAAAACCTGCCCGTGATAAGCAAGGGGTTCGAGATAGAAACGGAAATGACGATACACGCCCTTGACAAAAACTTCCTCATAAAGGAGACGGCCATAGAATACCGCGACCGCAAGGGCGACAGTGTGTCGAAACTCAACACGTTCAGCGACGGGATAAAGGTCATTAAAACCATCTTGCGGCTGTTCCGCGACTACCGGCCGTTGGTGTTTTTCAGTTTCGTTAGTCTCATAATGACAATTCTTTCATTGATTCTTTTCATCCCGGTGTTCAACGAATACCTTGAAACCGGACTTGTACCGCGCTATCCCACACTGATAGTCAGCGGCTTTATCTTCGTAACGGCGATACTAACGTTCTTCTGTGGCGTGATACTCGAAGTGGTGTCGCAGAAGCACAGGCAACTGTATGAGATGTTGCTGAATATTCCTAAATAAGTGCTCAAGCGTATATATGATTTCAGTCTGCATAGCTACATACAACGGCGAGAAGTTCGTCAGGCAACAAATAGGTTCTATCCTCGGCCAACTGGGTGCTGATGATGAAATAATTGTATCTGATGATGGCTCTACGGATGCGACACTTGAGATTATAAAAGGCTTCAATGACAACAGAATAAAGATTATAGAAGGGCCACGGAAGAAATCGGCCACGCTCAATTTTGAATGTGCCCTGAAAGCGGCTAAAGGCGAATATATATTTCTTTCCGACCAAGACGATGTGTGGAAAGACTATAAGGTGAGTATATGTATGAATTGGTTGAGCCGCTATGAGTGCATAATAAGTGATGCGGAGATGGTGGACAACAACATGAATATAATAGAAACATCTTATTTCAAAGCACATGGAACAAAGCCGGGAAGAATATTCAACACTCTTATAAAGAACGGTTACATGGGTTGTTGCATGGCCTTTACAAGAAAGGTACTTGATACTTCATTGCCATTTCCTAAGGATATACCAATGCACGATATATGGATAGGCAACGTTGCGGCATATAAATATAATGTGAAGTTTATCGGAGACAAACTCATATCATTCCGCTGCCACGGCAATAACAGTTCATTCACGTCAGCTCTAAAAAGCAATTACTCCGTAAGACACAAACTGTTGTTCAGATGGACAATAATAAAGAATCTCTTATTTTCAAATAAACACAAATGAAACTCAGTATCATAGTACCTATATATAATGTGGAAAAGACCCTGAAACGGTGTGTGGACAGTATACTCCGGCAGGGGCTTTGCGACTATGAACTGCTGCTCATTGATGACGGTTCGCCCGATAATAGCGGACAAATTGCTGATGAATATGCTCTAAGAAACGACAGAATAAAAGTATTCCATAAAAAAAACGGAGGATTGTCTGACGCCAGAAATTATGGAATAAGCAAATCACAAGGTGAATATATTGGATTTGTAGACAGCGACGACGAGCTTGAGCCGGGCACATTAGAGCATCTTATCAATATAATAAGTATTCATCCGGAATACGATATAGTGGAGTATTCCATACTTGAAAACCCCGGCAAGCCTAACGAACGACTGTTCGCGACCCAAAAATATACATATAATAATGCTATGGAATGGCTCGAAGACAGAGGATTGGAACATTGTTGGGTATGTAACAAAATATTCAAAAGAAAAATATTTGATAATACTCTGTTTCTCGTAAACAAAATATACGAAGACATTTATTTTACAGGAGACATTCTGAAACAGAATCCTATCATTGCGTCTACCGATAAAGGACGGTATATTTATCACTATAATGAAAATGGAATAACAGCAAATGACAGGAAAAAAGGACTTGGAATGCTTTTAGAAGCAAAACTATATGCAGTCAAGAAAATAGGGATAGATACACGCGAAAAAAGGTGGAATAGAATATATTTGGAGTTACTTACCGCCCAACTCTATCACTATAAAAAAACAGGACAGATAAGTTTATGGAAACAACACATAGCCATAAAGAAATGTAACAGTATGATTGATTGCTTAAAAGCCATCACACTGAATACTTTCGGACTACGAATCACTTGTTTAATATTTAAATGGTTTCATAGAAAATGAGGATAGCTTATATTGTAGAAGACTTCTCTATATGCGGTGGAGTGGAGCGGATTGTCTCTCAAAAAGCAGGACTATTCGCTTCCAAAGGGCATGATGTAACCATTATATCTGTATATAAAGACCATCGTCCTGTAAATTATCCGGTGGATAAATCAGTGAAAATAGTATTTCTTGATGTCCCGATGGCCAAGAAAAAGGATAATCGTCTTATAACATCATTCAATAGAATAAGCGTTTTAATCAAAGCTACTATAAAACTGAATAAGGCAATAAAAAAGATAAAACCTAACGTTTTGTTCTTCACTACAACACTCGGCGCACTTCTATTGCCACTATGTAGAACCAAAGCTACTAAGATTTATGAGTCGCACTTGCCGCGTTTGTTCAATCCATACAATAATTTTTTCAGCATTATGGAACGTCGCGCCGACATGATAATATGTCTTACCGAGGGCGATAAAATGGAATATCGGCACGCAAAAAAGGTAGAAATAATACCTAATTTCATTGATATTCCTTCATTATCTGTAAAAGACTATAATGTGAAAAAGGCTGTTGCGGTGGGCAGACTCGAACATCAAAAGGGCTTCGATATACTCATAGACTGCTGGAAAGAAGTAATAAGAGTTTTTCCCGACTGGCATCTGGATATTTATGGAGAGGGTTCATTAAAGCAAGAACTGCAACAACAGATAAATTTTTTGGGAATAAATGATAATATAACGTTATGCGGACATTGTGATAATATGATGGAAAAATACACCGAATACAGTCTTCATATTATGACTTCGCGCTATGAAGGACTACCCATGACGCTCATCGAAGCACAAGCTTGCGGATTGCCATCAGTAGCATTCAACTTTAAGTTTGGCGCTTCAGATATTATAAAAGACTATCATAACGGCATAATAGTGGAGCAGGGCAACATCAATCTCTTTGTAAATGCCATAACAGATATGATGAATAATGAGAAAATGAGAATGGAACAAGGTCGCAAGGCACTTGAAAACAGCAGGCGCTTCTATGCTGAAAACATCATGCCCGAATGGCAAAAACTAATAGACGGACTATAAAATAAAATGAGTTCTATGTATTTTCAAATCTTTTTATCAACCTGTAAAAACGCGGTTCTTTTGAGTTTTTTGACTACAAGAACCTTGTAATGTCGTTACAAAACCTCTATAATCATGTTACAAAACTGTTGTAATCACGTTACCAGGCTTCGGTAATGGCTCACCCGATAAATCAGTGGGGCAACCTATTTCGGTCGAACAGCATAGTACTATGGCACAATACTTTAGTAATTTGGGCGCAGTACTCGAGTAATTTGGGCGCAGTACTCAAGTAATTCCGGCCAGATTACTCAAGTATTTTGGCTTCAGTACTGGAGTAATCCGGCCTTAAATACTCTGAGCATGGCGTAAAGTGTGTGCAAAGGGCGACATAATATCTAATAAAAGACTTCCACTATATTTATCGGGTGGGCCGTGAAGTTACTCAAACAAGGACATAACAAAAAACCGTTTGATACTCGAATGCGTATCAAACGGTTTTTTGTTTACCTATATATAAAGGGAGTTTAAGACAACAAAATCACCTTACTCTCCACGACCTAAAACCTTATAACCTCAAAACTACATCAGTCCGAGCGCACGAAGAATGTCGTTCAAGTTTGCAACGACCATAAGGAGGATGAGCAGAGTAACACCCACATACTCAGCACGTATCATGAATGTTTCGCTCGGTTTACGTCGGGTAATAATCTCATAGAGCAGAAACAATACGTGTCCGCCGTCGAGTGCTGGAATAGGAAGGATGTTCATGAATGCGAGAATAATACTGAGGAAAGCCGTCATCTTCCAGAACATATACCAATCCCATACCGGCGGGAAGAGACTGCCTATTGCTCCGAAACCTCCAAGCGACTTCGCGCCGTCGGCGGTGAAGACATACTGCATATCACTGACGTAACCTTTGAGCACGTTACAACCGTATTTTACACCAGCCGGGAAGCTCTCGAGAAAGCCGAATTCATCGGTCTTAGGCGTATAGTAATCAGCTATCGAAGTCTGATATATACCGAGTTTCAGGTCGGAAGTGAGTACTGTTGTGAGCGTGTCAGGCTTTGCGGCATTCTGATGCTTAACCACAAACGTTGCCGTGCGCACCTTCAAAGAGTCAGCCGGAGTCTGTGCCTGCGTCATAATATCCTCTATTCTACCTATCTCCGTACCAAATTCATTCCACGAGTCTATGTTTTTTCCGTTCACGGCGAGTATCACATCGCCGGCCTTGATGCCTGCCTCAGACGCCGGAGAGTCCTTCATTACATCCTTTATCTTAGCCGGAACGAACGGACGGACAAACGCCGGGTCAGCCTTCAACATATTAAGCAGGTTGAGTTCTTCCTTGATTGGAATTCTTACCGCCTTGCCGTCGCGCTTCACATCCACATATTCTGCTGTTGAAATGTCGCGGAACAGGTCGGCACCGAAGTCTTTGAATGCGCCTTTGTTTGTGCCGATGAGGATGTCATGGTCGTGAAATCCGAGTGCTTTGGCCTCGTTGTTGAACTTCATTCCCATATTCATGTCCTTCACCTGATAATATGTGTCGCCCCAGACGAACATTATCATGGAATAGATGAAGAGCGCGAGCAGGAAGTTTACGAGCACTCCACCAATCATAATCAGCAGCCGCTGCCATGCCGGTTTGCTGCGAAACTCCCACTCTTGTGCCGGTTGCTTCATCTGTTCAGTATCGAAGCTCTCGTCTATCATACCGGAAATCTTGCAGTATCCGCCCAACGGCAGCCAGCCGAGACCGTATGTCGTGTCGCTGTTTTTAGGCTTCCACTCGAACAGATGGAACCACGGATCGAAGAAAAGATAGAACTTCTCGACTCTCACCTTGAAGAGTTTGGAGAAGAAGAAATGCCCACCCTCATGCAAAAGGATAAGCAGCGAGATTGCCAAAACAAACTGTAACAGTCTTATCAAAAATACTTCCATGTCTTTTTCTTATATTAGGCCTCACCCCCACCCCCTCTCCAAGAGAGAGGGGAGTAATATGCCTTATTGTTATTACTATTATTTAAATTATAATTTATCCCTTAGAGTATATCTGTTCCCCCTCTCTCTTGGATAGGGTCAAGAGTGAGGCTCTTTGCAAATCTGCGCGCCTCTGCATCCGTTTGTATGTATGTATCATAGTCTGGGGCCTCGACGAAAGGCACACGCCCCATTGTTTGCTCTATGATTTCGGCCATTTGCAAGAACGAACATTGGCCTTTGCGGAACGCAAGATTCACGATTTCGTTGGCTGCGTTAAGGATACACGGCATATTTCCGCCCTTCTTGATAGCCTCGAAAGCCAGTTCCAGACAGCGGAACTTCTTCATATCTGGCTCGAAGAACTCCAACGGACGGGCGAACAGGTCGAGACGGTCGCCGTTGAGGTGCAGTCTCTCAGGGAAAGAGAAGGCGTATTGTATCGGCATTCGCATATCGGGAACGCCAAGCTGGGCTTTCACGGAGCCGTCGACAAACTGTACGGCACTGTGAACGATGCTCTGCGGGTGTACCAAGACCTGTATCTTGTCGGCCGGAACGCCGAAGAGCCACTTCGCTTCTATTACCTCGAAGCCTTTGTTCATAAGCGAAGCGGAGTCTATCGTAATCTTCGCTCCCATATCCCATGTGGGATGTTTCAGCGCATCGGCAGCCGTAACACATTCTATCTGCTCCTGCGAGAAGGTGCGGAACGGGCCGCCCGAGCACGTGAGGAGTATCTTCTCGATTTCGTTGTCGCCCTCTCCCACTATGCTTTGGAATATCGCCGAATGCTCACTGTCCACCGGAAGAATCGGCACATGATTCTCTTGTGCGAGCTTGCAGATTAGTTCGCCGGCCACGACAAGCGTCTCTTTATTTGCGAGACAAATCTTCTTGCGTGCCTTGATAGCGTGTATCGTAGGCGAAAGGCCGGCAAATCCGACCATCGCCGTAAGTACCATATCGATAGGTTCGGCCTCAACAATCTCGTCCAATGCCTTCACTCCGGCATACACCTTTATGTCGGGAAGGTCGGCCAACGCCCCTTTTAAGTTGTCATAATAATCTTCGTTTGCTATCACCACAGCCGCGGGACTGAACTTACGGGCCTGTTCTGCGAGTTCTTTCCACCGGTTGTTTGCTGTGAGGCAGTAGGCTTCGTATCGGTCGGGATGCTGTTCTATCACATCGAGAGCCTGCGTTCCAATCGAACCGGTAGAGCCGAGAATACATATTTGCTGCTTCATATTTCTTTATTTTCTATTAAGAGGACATTCTTGAGGATGATGGATTGAGGATTGGGGATTGAGAAACGACCTTATAGAAAGGTCTTAACTCCCACACTTCTGTCTCCAGTCTCCTTCCCTACAATTCCAAAATTCCTTCGGGCAAAGCCATTTCTATCTCATGGGAGCCGGCATTTACGGACACGATAAGGTCTTCCGAAGCAGGCAAGAGCAGTTCTTTTCCGTCTTCGGTAAGCACTTCAAAGAGTAAGTTTATAGTGGAATCGTCAACGTGTGTGATTGTTCCGACAGCCTTTCCTGTACATGAGTCGATGATGCGGAAGCCCACTATCTGCGCCCACGACAGTTGTTCGTCGTCGCCATCGGCATATTCCCGCATGAAATAGACATTGCATCCGGTTAGCGGACGAGCCTGTTCCTGGGTGTCGATGTCGCAGAATTTGACGAGAGCGACAGTATCGGAGCGGAACCGATACTCCTCAAAGAAGAAAGGAACAAGTATTCCGTCGATGTCGAGAACAAGGAAATCGGCATCCGTCCGGTCGAAAACATCATCAATGAACTGTAATGTCAGCTCACCTTTTACGCCATGCGGCTTACCTATCTTTCCTATCTTATAAACCTCTTCGTGGGTTATCATCCTCTTGTTGACTTGCTTTTATATTTCTCCAGACTATTGTTTATCACACGAATACACATTGTTTATCATGCGCAAACATATTATTTATCACTCGAAAATCATTTGTTTGTTCGGCTGATGTGCGCTCCCAACGCGTTCAGACGGGCCTCAATGTTCTCATATCCACGGTCTATCTGGGCGATATTGTCTATCCGGCTCGTGCCGTTCGCACTCATGGCAGCTATCAGCAGGGCTATTCCCGCACGAATATCAGGACTTGTCATGCGTCCTGCGCGCAACGTTATCTTATGATCGTGGCCCACAACCACGGCGCGATGGGGGTCGCATAATATTATCTGCGCGCCCATATCAATGAGCTTATCTACGAAAAACAGGCGGCTCTCGAACATCTTCTGATGGAAAAGGACACTGCCACGGGTCTGCGTAGCCACCACAATGAGTACCGAAAGCAGGTCGGGCGTGAGTCCTGGCCACGGTGCATCGGCCAACGTCATTATCGAACCGTCGATAAACGAGTCCACTTCCATGCAATCCTGACGCGGAATGACGATGTCGTCGCCTTCGATTTCCATTTTTACGCCTAAGCGTCTGAATGCGTCGGGGATGATTCCGAGGTCCTTCACCGACACGTCTTTGATGCGCATACCATCGCCCACCATTGCCGCCATGCCGATAAACGAACCTACCTCAATCATATCCGGCAGCACCTTGTGGCTCGTTCCATGCAGCTTCTCCACTCCTACAATCGTCAGAAGGTTTGATGCGATACCGCTTATCTGCGCTCCCATGCGGTTGAGCATATGACAGAGCTGCTGAATGTAAGGCTCGCACGCCGCGTTATAGATTGTCGTAGTGCCCTTAGCCAGCACCGCCGACATTATTATATTGGCCGTTCCAGTTACCGAAGCCTCGTCGAGCAGCATATAAGTGCCCGTCAGTTGGTTTGCCCTTATCTCATAAACGTTGCGGTTGTCGATGTGAACGAACTCCGCGCCGAGGTACTTAAAGCCGAGGAAATGGGTGTCGAGACGTCGCCGCCCGATTTTATCGCCGCCCGGTTTAGCCACCACCGCCTTGCCGAAGCGGCCCAGCAACGGACCAATCATCAGCACGCTGCCGCGCAATGAGGAACATTTCTTGACAAAATCGTCGCTTTCTAAATAATCAAGATTAAGCTCGTCGGCCTTGAAAGAATAAGTGCCGTGCTCTAATTTATTCACCTTCACGCCGATGTCGCAAAGCAGTTTGATGAGATTATTCACGTCGAGAATGTCGGGAATATTCTTTATTATCACTTCTTCGGCAGTCAGGATAGCCGCACAAATCACCTCCAGCGCCTCATTTTTCGCGCCCTGCGGAGTGATGGAACCTGTCAGTCTGTGACCACCTTCTATGATGAATGAGTCCATTTTCTATATAGAGTTAGGTTGTGGAATATCGGAGTTGAGCCTTATTTATCTTCTCTTGCGCTTCGGCTCGACCGGCTCTCTGTTCTCTATCTTCCGGAACTTGAAGGTAGACAGGTCAAGTTGAATCACTCCGTCGGTAAGTCTGGCGAGGTCGGATGCCACTTTCTCGTCGTCGCACGAGCCATGACTCCACAACACGAGCGACCTTTTCATCTGATTTGCAGCGAGGGCCGTCAACGCATCGCGCTCTGCTCCCGGCTCCATTGTTTTCAGTTTCTCGAACATATCGCCCATCATGCGGCCATAATGGCGCACGCTGTTGACCTTAGTCGGATAAGATACCGGCTCCGGCTTACCAGCCAACTTCAGAGCTTGAGCCACATCATACGGATAGTCGATATCCAGACGGAAACCGCTCATAATGGCGAGATGATCCCAAAGTTTCTGCATATAGTCGCCGCTCTCCCTGTGTTGCGGATTCATACGCGCCATGATGCTCACTATTGTCTCTGCGCAGCGCTGGCGTTCCTCCTTTGTAGGCAGACCGATGGCGTGTTCCACCATCTTCTGTATCTCCCTTCCATACTCCGGCAAGACCAGTTTGTCGCGCTGGGTGTTATAGTCCAATCCTTCTATATTCATATTGTCGAATGTATTTCTGTTTATTTTCAATCCGCCTTACAGCAGTTTTTTCGGTGTCTTCGCCACGAAATCCTTGAGATAGGCGGGCACGAAATAGGCCACATCCTCGAACTTTCCAGCCACGGAACGCTTCTCGGCCAGCGGAAACATATTTTCGGCCAGTGGCTCGATATCGCTTATCAGGTGTGCGTTCGGATGATTGATGGTGTCCATGCACTTGGCCGCGCCGTTGCCGAAAAAGTACACCGGACCTTTATCTAAATACTCCTTGTAGGTCTCTTCCGTTACAACGTCGGCCTGAATGGGGCGCACAGTATTCAGCGCGCGGTCGAAAATCTGCGCATAGACTTCCATCCTACGGGCGTCTATCATAGGACAGAGCAGCGCATCGTCCTCTATCTCGTACTTTCCGAGCAGCACCGGCACGCACAATATCTCCAATGTCGGCACTCCGATAAGTTTCAGTCCGCGTCCGTAGCAGATGCCTTTCGCCATCGACGTGCCTATCCTCAGTCCGGTATATGAGCCGGGACCGCTGCTCACGGCCACCGCATCAAGGTCGATACCGTGTCCGTCTACATACGAAATGGCCTCGTCCACATACACGCCGAGCTTCACCGCATGGTTAGGGCCGCTGTGGTCGTCTTTTCTAAAAACACAGAGGCCGTCGCGGCTCACGGCAACAGAACACACGTCTGTGCTCGTTTCGATATTTAATATACAAGACATATACAAGCTGGTTTATATCAAAATAAAGTGCAAATTTACGCTTTTTTCAGTCAAAAATAGTACTTTTGCATAAATTTAACGTGCAAGATATATGATACTATCAATGACGGGATACGGCAAAGCCGTAGTAACTTACAAGGAAAAGAAGATAAACGTCGAGGTGAAATCGCTCAACAGCAAGACTCTCGACTTGTCTGTACGCATCGCTCCGCTATACCGCGAGAAGGAAATGGAGATAAGACAAACCGTGGCTAAGGCCACCGAACGGGGCAAGGTGGACTTCTCTATCTGGATTGAGAAGGACAACGTGGTGGACGCTACGCCTATCAACGCCTCATTGCTCGACAACTACTATCATCAGATAAAGGAAATCTCGGCGAAAACGGGCATCCCCGAACCGCAGGACTGGTACGCCACTCTGCTCCGTATGCCTGACGTACTGACCAAGACAGACGTGGAAGTGCTCGAAGACGGGGAATGGGAGGCCGCACGCGAGGCCATCGACGAGGCGCTGCAACAGCTCTGCGACTTCCGCAAACAGGAGGGCGCGGCACTTCAGAAGAAGTTCACCGAGAAGATAGACAATATCGCCGAGTTGCTGAAAAGCATCGAGCCATACGAGAAGTCGCGCGTGGAGAAAATCCGTTCTAAGATTGTAGACGGTCTGAAAAACATTCCGGAGGTGGACTACGACAAGAACCGTCTGGAGCAGGAACTGATTTATTACATCGAGAAACTCGACATCAGCGAGGAGAAACAGCGCCTCGCCAACCACCTGAAATACTTCCGCGAGACTATGGATGAGGGCCACGGACAAGGTAAAAAGCTCGGTTTCATAGCTCAGGAAATGGGTCGCGAAATCAATACAACAGGCTCGAAGAGCAATCAGGCCGAGATGCAGAACATCGTGGTGAAGATGAAAGACGAGCTTGAACAGATCAAAGAGCAGGTACTAAACGCGCTATAAGGAAATGGAAACAAAGGTTATCATCTTCTCCGCACCAAGCGGAAGCGGCAAAAGCACCATCATCTCATGGCTCATGCAGCACGAGGAGCTGCGCCTGAAATTCTCTATCTCGTGTACAAGCCGACCGCCACGCGGACAGGAAAAGCACGGCGTGGAATACTTCTTCCTGTCGCCAGATGAGTTCCGCGAACGTATTGCGGCCAACGAGTTCCTTGAATACGAGGAGGTTTATACCGACCGTTTCTACGGTACGCTGACCTCGCAAGTGGAGAAGCAGTTGGCCGAAGGTCAGAATGTGGTGTTCGACGTAGACGTAAAGGGTGGCGCAAACATCAAAAAGCACTATGGCGACCGCGCACTGAGCATATTTATCCAACCACCGTCGATAGCCGAGTTGCGCCGCCGTCTCGAAGGCCGCGCCACAGACTCGCCGGAGGTTATCAACGACCGCATAGCCCGCGCGGAGTTTGAACTGGGCTTCGCCGACAAGTTCGACCGCATCGTCGTGAACGATGATTTGGAGAAAGCAAAGCTGGAGACTTTAGAAATCGTAAAAGGATTTCTAAAGTGAAGAACGAAGAGGGAAGAGTGAAGAATCCAAGAGTCTCAACAAAGAGCATTTTATTCTTTTTTCTTTCCTCTTCACTCTTAACTGCATTGGATTCTTCACTCTTTACTCTTAACTCTTCACTTAAAATGACTATCGGTATCTACGGCGGCTCCTTCAACCCCATTCACAACGGGCACATAGCTCTGGCGCGCAGCTTCCTCACGAAGGCCGCGCTCGAAGAGGTATGGTTTATTGTATCGCCACAAAACCCTTTCAAGGTCAACGACACATTGCTCGACGACCGCAAACGCTTCCTTATGGTGGAGGAGGCGCTGAAAGGCGAGCCGGGACTTGTGGCCTCCGACTACGAGTTTGGCCTGCCCCGCCCGTCCTATATGTGGAACACCCTGCAATCCTTGAGCCGTTCCTATCCCCAACACACGTTCACCTTACTTATAGGCGGCGACAACTGGGCGGCTTTCGACCGCTGGTATCATGCCGACGACATCCTGCGCACATACCGCATAGCCGTATATCCGCGCCGGGGCGATACCATCCGACAGGTTGACCTGCCCGACAACGTGATGCTCCTCGACACCGAACTCATAGACATCAGCAGCACAGAGATTCGCCAGCGTATAGCCGAGGGATTGCCGATAGACTCGCTCGTGCCTGAAAGAATAGAAGAAAAGATAAGGAGAGAATACTTGGTGAGGGAAGAGGGAAGAACGAAGAGGGAAGAATGAAGAGGGAAGAACGAAGAATCCAATACCTTATAAGGTATGAAAAGGTAGCAACTCGTCTACTTGTTTACTCGTCTACTTGTTTACTTAACAAAAAGAGGGTGTGCCCAAATGGGTACTCCCTCTTTCTGTTATTATGTGGCCGCAACAAATTGACGGCCCGACAAAACTATTGTCTGAACTCCTGTCTACTGTCTCCTGTCTACTTTCTACTGTCTCCTTTCTACTTAATATACTCTTTTGCAACTTTGTTGCCGCGCACTACGATGTAGACGCCTTGCTTAGGATTGTTCACGCGAACGCCCTGCAAGTTGTAATATACCGGAGCCACATTGCTATCCGTCTCAACGCCTTCCACTCCTAACGTTCCGGCCTTAGCCACCGTTATCTTCATTTCCTTGAAGTCGGCGATGATATCATACGTGCCGGGAGCGACAGCCCATGAATATGCAGACGAGGCATTAACTCCGACAGCAAATTTCTTCATACCTATTGGAGTACCCACCGTAACAGGAGCATTATTCGTCATAGCGCCATATCTGTCGCTACTGTTTATTACAGCATCCCATTCTGACGAGCTGCCGGTAGTTCCGAGAGCCGTAACAAACGAGAAGAAACCGAGGTTGGGAGCCTTAGAATCACCTGCATCAGTGATGGTTACATCTTGTGCGGTGAACGTAGAGCCGTTCTTTGTCATCTCAATTCCCTTATTGGTTTGCCAAGATCCTGCTGGAATGTTACCCATCAGATAGAGTTTGGCCGGAGTCTCAACTTCATCACCGCCGGAAATACCTCCCTGTATGTCGGTTTTTGTCCATACACAATAGCCATCACCCGTAGCCTTGATGTCGGCGTTGGTATATCCCGACGGAGAATCCATAGCAGAACCGATTTTTACGACCAGCTTGCCTTTGCTTCCCGTAACCTCTGCCATATAGCAGTCTTTTGCTGTTTTCAAGACTTTTACCGAACTGGTGTTGCTAAGGCCTACCGAGTTGCGGATGTTGATAAGTGTCTGTATGGCTGTCTTGTTCTGTTTGTAGTGAGTCAGGAAAACGCAAGGCGTGCCCGGAGAGCAAAGCATGAAAGCATTCGCAGCCACAACATTACCGGTGAACTTGTTGCCGTCGCGGTATGTATCGTGGTTGTCGATGAAGGTTACAGCATACTGCGGGTATCCGGAATGAATCATACCTGCCGGCTGGTCAGTCGTTCCGTTTGCCTTCCATACGAGTTCTGTCATATTGTTTGTAGAGAATGCCTTGTTGACCTGATATTTGAACGGGAAGTCGAACGCGGCCGACTGCTTGCCCGTCGCATCAATCCATCCTTTCACAGCGTCATAGCTGCCGTCCCAATATTCGCCGACACTATACGTTGGTTTGCTGTATTCATTATACATTTTAGTATATTGTCCTGCATAGCCTTTCACCATGTCATAACGGAATCCTACGTAGCCTAAGTCTTCGAGCAGGAACTTGCAATAGTTCTTGCAGTTGTTCTGAACATTGGCATTGGTGTGGTCGAGGTCGCGGGCTCCGTTAAAATCTTCACCCGTATCGGCAGCTCCCGTAGGTTTTGCCTGACCGGATGCGTTTTTGACTTCGTCTGTGCTACAGATACCTTCCGGACCTATTTTCCATGTCTGTCCGTTCCATACTTCACTTGGGAAATCCGTCCAGTTGGTAACACCGGTACGGTGGTTTATTACAACATCGGCTATGAATCCTGTACCTTTTGCCTTATAGGTTTTAATCATAGAGCGTAGTTCTGCCTCCGTACCAAACGATGAGTTGTGATTGGTAAACCAATATTGCGGCATATAACCCATGTTATTGCTGGTTCCACATTTACCGGAGTTAGGAATCCAGATAAGTTTGAAGTACTGGCTCAACTCGTCTGCCTGAGCCTCAAGGTTCGTCCACTTCGTGTCAGTGTATGAGTCCCAGTAGAATCCCTGGAGCATCACGCCTTCCCATTGTGCAGGCCATCCCTGTGCGAAGGAAGACAACGCGATAAGGATAGTTAAGATTGTAGAGTAAATTCTTTTCATATCAGTTATTTTTTTTATTCACAGGCAAAGATAATGGTTTATTCGTTCACTTCATGTTAATTGATTTATGTCAACACCGAAAAATATGCGCAATCGATTGCGTAGTTTAAGGTCGCTTCGCTTTCAGGTTATGAGGTCATGGGGTTATAAGGTGGGATTACCCAAAAACATATTTCATCTTAAACCTAAAAGCGAAGCAATATGAAACCTGAAAGCAAAGCGACCTTAAAAGTATTTTTTCTTTACAATTAAAAATCGAGTCTCTCGTGCTAACGAACGTTAAATATAGGTCTCGTTACTCATTTTCAACCGTTTTCCGGCCTCAAAAATCCCAATTCAAAACTCAAAATTCGTAATTCAAAATTCCAAAACAGCCTC
>ERZ1027188.190-NODE-190-length-27190-cov-9.445882_pt1 | contig 27190 bp, 20 predicted proteins | sample MGYA00519273_ERZ1027188 | MGnify/ENA primary metagenome ERZ1027188 (study PRJEB26926, sample SAMN06164623) | human gut metagenome | biome: ENVO:00009003; feature: ENVO:2100002; material: ENVO:00002003 | host: Homo sapiens | place: USA | collected 2012 ... | reverse complement strand
ACGAGATTACTACGCGTCTCGTGGGCTCGGAGATGTGTATAAGAGACAGGGAGCAATCACGTTGAAAAGCAATGTAAATCTTGAGATTCAGAAAGACGGAAAACTGCTTTTTGCGTTCGACCCAAAACTTTATCCTATTGTGTTAACACGCTGGGAAGGAATGGATTGCATGAATTATTCGCCCTGCATATATGCATACGGTGAAAAGAACGTGGCAATAACGGGCGAGGGCACAATCGACGGAAACGGCAGTAACGACACATGGTGGAAGATGTGCGGCAAGGAACGCTTCGGCTGGACACCTGATTTGAAGGAAAGCCAAAAGATTGGTCGCCCGCTGTTGTTTGAATATTCAGAGGGCGGAAAGCCTTTCGAAGAGCGCAATATGGACGGAACTGGACTGCGTCCGCAGCTCATCAATCTCTATAAATGCGAGAATGTGGCTATCAAAAATGTAACTTTGCTGCGCTCTCCGTTTTGGGTTATCCACCCGTTGTTGTGCAAGAATCTCACGGTGAAGGGCGTTAAGATTTGGAACGAAGGCCCGAACGGTGACGGATGCGACCCGGAATCGTGTGAGAATGTGCTTATTGAGGACTGCGATTTCCATACCGGCGACGATTGTATCGCAATAAAGAGCGGACGAAATGCCGACGGCCGTATTTGGAATATCCCTTCTAAGAACATCATTATCCGTAATTGCGTTATGGAAGACGGACACGGTGGCGTTGTCGTAGGTAGCGAAATCACCGGCGGATGTCAGAATGTGTTTGTTGAGAACTGCAAGATGGACTCGCCAAACCTCGACCGTGTGCTGCGCATAAAGACCAATACGTGTCGTGGCGGTGTGATAGAGAACATCTATATGCGCAATGTTGAGGTTGGACAATGCCGTGAGTCGGTGATGAGAATCAACCTTTCTTACGAACCGAACGAGCCGGCCAAGCGTGGCTTCATACCAACAGTGCGCAACGTCTACATGAGTAACGTAACCTGCAAGAAGAGCAAATACGGCATACTTATCAACGGATTGGACGAAGCCGACAATATATATAATATTAATGTAGAGAACTGTAACTTCACGGGCGTGGAGAAAGAGGCTGTGAAACGTACAGGAAAGAGCCATGATTTGCATTTCGAGAATTTGATGGTAAATGGAAATCTGGTGCTTTTGGAGCGTCCTTACAAGCATTATAGTGAGTGGATGACGCACTCGGAGATGACCCGTGTGCCCGAGCCTTATATGCTCGACTTCGCAAAGAAGCCACGTTGGAGCTATACAAGTGGTACGGAAATGGGCGCGATGCTCGACACTTATCTGCGTTACGGAGATGAGAGCATCTACGAATATCTTAAGAAATATCCCGCAAAGATGATTGATGAGAAAGGCAACGCTACGGGATATAAGTATGAAGAGTTCAATCTTGACAACGTGCGTCCGGGCAAATTCCTCTTGGGAATGTATCAGAAAGAGCCGCAGGCCAACGTGCTTGCAACGATGAAAACGCTTTTCAAGCAGCTCGAAAAGCAACCGCGCACAAAGGAAGGCGTTTATTGGCACAAGGCGATATATGCCAATCAGGTGTGGCTCGATGGCATTTTCATGGGCTTGCCGTTCTACACAGCTGCCGCTCCGCTGCTGAAAGGCGAGAAGAAAGCAAAGAAATACTATGACGATGCGGTTGACCAAATCGTGAAAACAGATAAGCGTACATACGACGAGAAGACCGGATTGTGGAAGCACGCATGGGATGAGACACACTCAATGTTCTGGGCTGACAAGGAAACCGGTAAGTCGAAGCACTCTTGGGCACGTGCTATGGGATGGTACACAATGGCTATGGTAGAGGTGCTCGACGCTCTTCCGGAGAATTACGCACGCCGTCAGGAGGTGATAGACATTTTCAAAAAGGCCATGAGCGCACTTGTTAAGTGTCAGGACAAGAAGACCGGCGTATGGTATGATGTGCTCGATGTGAAGGACAAACGCAACTATTTGGAGTCTACCGCAAGCTCTATGTTCGCTTATTGCTTGCTGAAAGGCTATCGCAAAGGGTATCTTGATGAGAGCTTCCGCGATGCCGGCGTGAAAGCATACAAGGGAATCATTAAGGAGTTTATCAAAGTGAATGCCGATAAAACAATCTCTCTCACACAGTGTTGCGAGGTTAGCGGCCTCGGCCCCGGCCCTGGTCCATACGTTAAAGAGCCTAACTATCGTCGCGATGGCAGTTTTGAATACTATATGTCTGAGCCTATTCGCGATAATGACGGTAAGGGAGTTGGTCCGTTTATCTGGGCTTCTTTGGAGATGGAGCAGATGTGCCATGACGGCAAGATGGCTTGTCCAGACAAGCAAACTTGCAAGAAAGATGAAGGATGTAAGAAATAAATAATAATTGATTAGGTTATAAAATGAACTTGAAAGGGGAGAGGCTGTGAAGTTTTTCCCCTTTTTCGTTTCTTATGACAGATATATTCTCTCTTCACTCTTCACCATTAACCGGCTCACCCGATAAATCATGGGGTACGTTCACCACAGAGGCACAGAGTACACGGAGCCGTCAATTCACCTCATTGCCTCCAAAATTCTTGTAGACTCTGTGCCCTCCTGATGCCATAGGCATCTACTCTGTGAACGAATATACCGGGTAAAGAAAGCTCTGTGTCCTCTGTGCCTCTGTGGTAAGAAATAACTTAATCAAATATAATCTGTACCCTATATTTTTCCGTTGAGTCCCCACGATTTATCGGGTGAGCCCATTAACCTGTTTGAATAATGCCGGTTAAAAGTATTTCGGGCGCAGGATTGAAATAATCCGGGCTTAGTACTTGAGTAATCTGGCTTTAGTACTTGAGTAATCTGGGCTTAGTACTTGAGTAATCTTGGCTCAAATATTCGAGTAATCAGGGCTTAGTATTGGAGTAATTTGGGTCGAATTACTCTTCAAATTTCTATCTGATTGAAAATAATCGAAATACGAATCGTTAAAAATTATAGCTATGATTTGTCTCCAAAAAGGCTCTTTAAGAAAGAATTATAGCTATATTTTTTCATGACCATATTATAATGAAATTTAGAGATGATAGTAACAGAGTTGCGAAATGGCTGCAGTGACGCTCTTGTCAATCCTTTATCAATTCATAGAACACACTCTAAGGGTATATCGTTTTGAATATAAACATATTGGACAAGGTTTGGAAACGTATAATTTCTGACGCAAAACGGGTAAGTTTTAGTCATTTTTCCTTATTTTCAGGCCGTTTCGTATTTTGTTTCTGTTTTTTATTCCTATCTTTGCATAAGATAGGCTGCATTCGGAAAACTAAGAACCAGTTCTTCTTTTCGCTCGTTTGCACTATCTTTGCATAAGATAGGCTGCATTCGGAAAACTAAGAACCAGTTCTTTTTTCACTCGTTTGCACTATCTTTGCATAAATAAGATAGGCTATCTTTGTGTAAGCTAATCTACTATAATAAATAAGATAGGCCACGAGGAATAAAAATCAGTCAGATACTAATAATAAACAAACTAATTAATATGAAAAGAACAAATTTAAGATTTTTGGCATGGCTTTCATTAGCTTTGGTGTCTCTTTTAAGTGTTCCAACGACGCTTTGTGCCCAACTTCCGGCTTTCCCGGGTGCGGAAGGTTTCGGACGTTATACAACCGGCGGACGTGGCGGAGCTGTTTATCATGTAACCAAACTTACCGATGACGGCTCTACAGGAACATTCCGATGGGCCTGTGAACGGACTGGTAAACGTACTATTGTTTTTGATGTTTCCGGTACTGTTCAACTTAAACGCGAACTTAAATTGAATAAAGGAGACGTAACGATAGCCGGCCAGACAGCTCCCGGCGATGGCATTTGTATTGCCGGTTATCCCTTTATCATCAGTGCTGACAATGTTATAATACGCTTCTTGCGTTTCCGTCTTGGCAATGAGAATGTGGCATATCATGAAGGTGACGGTCTTGGAGGTATGGATCGCAGTAATATAATAATAGACCACTGCTCCGTTAGTTGGAGTATTGATGAGTGTCTTTCCGTTTATGGCAGCAAGAATCTTACCGTTCAGTGGTGTATGGTTACGCAAAGTTTGAAGAAATCCGGACACGTCAAAGGTGCACACGGATATGGCGGAAACTGGGGCGGTAGCGGGGCGTCTTATCATCACAATCTGATGGCGCATCATGACTCACGAGTTCCGCGTCTTGGTCCGCGTCCTTCAACTCAAGAAGATGAACGGATGGATTTGCGAAACAACGTCTTCTACAACTGGGGAGGCAACGGTTGCTACGGTGGAGAAGGCATGAACGTGAACATTGTGAACAATTATTATAAGCCGGGACCTACGACTCTCAAGAGAAATACAGCTATCCAGAAGCGAATTGCGGCTCCGGGAATAAGAACCGTGGACTATTGTCTTGGTAATAAGAGTGATATTGCTACGGCTTATAATGCTGTTAAGTCTACAAGTTTGACAGACAAAAATATTTCAGGTTCATATTCCGGTGGAAAATATTATGTTACTTGTGGTTCAGACAAGTATGAGATAGACATGGTTAACAATACTATTACCGTTGATGGTAACACTATTAATGTTGCGTGGAATGAATGGAAGCCGATGTTGCACAAGTGGGGAACATTCTATGTAGATGGTAATTACAATCCGAACTATCCATCTATGAATGAATTCACCGATGGCGTGTCGGCGCAAATTGATAAGAAAGGTAACGACGGAACATATCCGGGAGATGATAAAGTGAGACTCTCAGCTCCGATAGCATATACTGCCGTCACCACACATTCGGCATCTAAGGCTTTTGAAAAGGTGTTGGCATACGCCGGAGCTTCTCTAAAGCGCGATGCTCTCGATGAGATTATGGTTAATGATGCGCGCACCGGCACTGCAACATTTACCGGTTCGGGAAATACCGGCGGTATCATCAATTCGCAGAACGATGTTACTTATAGCGACGGCTCAAAGGGATGGCCCGCTTTGAACAGCACAGCCGCACCTGCAGATACAGATCAAGACGGTATGCCAGACGCTTGGGAGACTGCTCACGGCCTTAATCCAAATGACGCTTCGGATGGAAACAGCATAGGTGAAGGCGGTTATACCAACCTTGAGATTTATATGAACAGTCTTGTTTCTGAGATTGTTGAAGGTGGCAATGCCGATGGCCAGATGTTGGAAAACGGCGAAATCTATGAGCCAGGAGGCTCTGAAAGCTCTGACGTTTCTTATACTTTGAGTTCCGAAACAGCGACTTGTGCAGCCGGTGATAAAGAATGGACATTTAATAATGGCTGTACTATCACTTCAGAAAAAGGCGATAGAGAATATGCGAAGGGTAATAACGGAACGATGAAGTTCTCGCGTAACTATAAATTCTATATCAATATTCCCGAAAACGTGTCTGTCAAGAGTGTTACATTTACAGGATATTGTAATAGCACCACTGAGACTTCGACAACATATTTATCGGAAGTGAATGGCACGGAATATGGTTTAACGGAATATGTCTTTACTCATTTCGGCACATTAACATCCCATACGATTACCTTTGATGCTCCCGTAACCGGTAATATATCCTTTACGCCGAAAGGAGACGACCAGAGTTGTTTCGCCATAACGTTGCAAGGAACAAAACAAACGACGGGAATCGTTGACGTAATAGTAAACAAACGTGAGGGAAACGGTAAGATTTATAATCTGCAAGGGATAGAAATCGCTAATCCTACAAAAGGCATTTATATCCGTAACGGAAAGAAATTTATTGTGAAATAAACAGATTCGCCGTGTCTTTATTAAGAATTTGTGCTTAGGTTATTTCTTTTAAAGCTATGAAGAAGCATTTAGTTATATTATCGTTGCTTGCGTTGGGAGTATGTAAAGCCGGCGCACAGCAACTTCCATATCAGAATCCCAATCTTAGTCCAAAGGAACGGGCAGCCGACCTTTGTAGCCGAATGACAATAGAAGAAAAGGCACAGGTGATGCTCGACCGTTCTAAGGCCGTTCCTCGTTTGGGCATTCCTGAGTTTGCCTGGTGGAGCGAAGCCTTGCATGGAGTGGGGCGCAACGGCTACGCTACGCTCTTTCCGTCGTGCATCGGAATGGCAGCCTCGTTCGATGACGTGTTGTTAGAGCAGATCTACACAGCCATAAGTGACGAAGCACGCGCCAAGAATACTGTGCAGCGTAAGACCGGAAAGGTAGGTAAATATCAGGGTTTATCGTTTTGGACACCTAACATTAATATCTTCCGCGACCCGCGCTGGGGCAGAGGGCAAGAGACCTACGGCGAAGATCCATACATGAATTCACGTATGGGACTTGCCGTCGTGCGAGGATTGCAAGGTCCGACAGACAGCAAATATGCCAAGCTATACGCTTGTGCCAAGCACTTTGCCGTGCATAGCGGACCGGAAAAGACACGCCATCATTTCAATATAGAGGACCTTTCGCCACGCGATTTGTGGGAAACCTACCTGCCTGCATTCAAAGACTTGGTACAGAAGGGTGGTGTAAAGGAAGTCATGTGCGCCTATCAGCGCTTTGAGGGCGAGCCGTGTTGCGGAAGCACGCGTCTGTTGCAGCATATACTTCGTGACGAATGGGGCTTCAACGGCCTTGTCGTAAGCGACTGCGGAGCTATCGCTGACTTCTGGAAACCGGGTCGGCATGGTGTGTCCCGCGATGCCGCCGCAGCCTCGGCAAAGGCAGTTCTCAGTGGAACGGACGTTGAATGCGGTTATGAATACAAACTGTTGCCCGATGCCGTAAAGGCCGGAGAGATAACCGAGGAGCAGGTAGATGTGAGCGTTAAGCGACTGCTTGAGGCTCGTTTTGAACTTGGCGACTTCGATCCCGACTCGCTTGTAGAGTGGACAAAGATTCCCGAGAGCGTCGTCGCGTGCCGTGAACATCGGGATTTGGCTTTGCGTATGGCACGTGAACAGATGGTGCTGTTGCAGAACAAGAACAATATACTCCCATTGAAGAAGGACGCTCGTGGCATTATGGTGATGGGACCGAATGCTGCCGACTCTACGATGCTGTGGGGAATATACTTCGGAAAGCCCTTGCATAGCGTGACGGTGCTCGAAGGTATAAGGCAGAAAATAGGCGATGTGGCATACGATCAGGCCTGCGACATAACCGATATGACGGTCAGGGAGACGCGTGCAGGTAAGAGTACGGAGACCGCTGACGGCAGTACGACGCTGCAACTGACTGTTACAGGCGAGAAAACCAATACAATTTCGGATGTCTTAAATGCAGCGAAGGATGCGGAAACCATAATCTTTGTGGGCGGAATATCGCCTAATCTCGAAAAAGAACAGGCTAAAGTTGTTGCCTCCGGCTTTGACAACGGCGACCGCACGAGCATAGAACTGCCTCAGGTTCAGCGCGATATACTGAAAGCTCTGCACGAAGCGGGCAAGAAAATAGTCTTTGTCAACTGTAGTGGCAGTGCCGTTGCGCTTACTCCGGAGACCTCAACGTGCGACGCAATCCTTCAGACATGGTATCCGGGAGAGCAGGGAGGACACGCCGTAGCCGATGTCTTGTTTGGCGATTATAATCCCGGTGGAAAGCTGCCGATAACTTTTTATAAGGATGACAGTCAGTTGCCGCCTTTCGACGACTATAACATGAAGGGACGCACATACCGTTATTTCACAGGCAAACCGCTTTATCCGTTTGGCTATGGACTGAGTTACACCACTTTCAAACTCGGAAAACCCGAGTATTCCGACGGAAAGGTGAGGGTGGAAGTGAAGAATACAGGCAATCGCGAGGGCGTGGAGATAGTGCAGATCTATCTGCGTAATCCCGCCGACAAGGAAGGGCCGCAGCGGACACTTCGCGGTTTTGCTCGCATGGAGTTGAAGTCAGGCGAGTGCAAGACGGCTGAAATAGATTTTCCGCGTGAGTCTTTTGAGTGCTGGGATGCCTCCACAAACACCATGCGCGTTATGCCCGGAAAGTACGAATTGCAGGTAGGCACTTCGAGCAATGCTAAGGATTTGACAAAGATAACAGTCGTTTTGAAATAATATTTACGTTTCTATAAATTGTTAAGTGGTGTATTCTGGTTTCAGAATGCGCCACTTTTATTTTGTTACAACAGTTTTGTAATGTCGTTACAAGGCCTCGGTAATCGCATTACAAGGCCTCGGTAATCTGATTACAAGATTTTGTTTTAATTTTGTGACTTACTTATAGCTTTCTTTGGCCGGCTAAACCGAGTGTTTGCGTATTCTTGATTTTATGGATCTGACAGTGCTTGGGCTTATTCCCATGATGCGCATAATGTCATCTTCATTCAATTCCTGATGCAACAGTAGACAGACGAACAGATATCTTGGTGAAAGACCGCTGTATGTTGTCTGAATCTTGCTTATAATAGCTATATCCACAGACCAGTAATAATCAATATAGGCAACAAAGTCATCATTACTCCATTTCGAGGTTTTGCCTCCGCCTTTTATGTGTTCATACAGTTCCCTGCCCCTTGACAGGGTTAAGGCATTTTTCTCCTTTAGCTTCTCCAATGCCCTTTTCATATCCTCGATAATCCTGTCCTTTTCTTTATCTTCATTATTTCCTTTTTCTTTTCTTGCTTCTTGTTCTTTTTCAAATTCTTTGATTTTAGCTTCCAGAGCCTGCATTTGCATCCTGTCTATAGCGAGTTGTGCTTTTGCCTTTCCTGCTTTCACCTTATTATATATAGCCACTAAAGCCACGGCAAGCAATGCAATAATCGCCAAGCATACAGCTAACCTTATGAGGTCGGCTAACTTCTCTTGTGCTATGCGGTTGTCGTATTCTGTCTGAAGGTCTTTTATCTTTTCTTCCTGCTGCTTGTGTTTAAGGCTATCGCTAAGTAATATGAGCTTTTTTGATAAGTCTCCGACATCTTTGTAACGCCCTTCGTCTTCCCTTTGCTTTATCAGTCCTCTCGTATATTTTATTTGTGATACTAAATTAGTATCTTTCATAGCCTGTTCCCACATTTTGTCAGATTCTTCCCTCATTCCCATCTTATGGTAATAGCGGGCAAGATTAGAGCTGGCGACAGAACTTGAATCTATGCGATATGCTTCTTTGAGATATTCTATAGTCTTGATTCTTTGGGTTTCATCGCTATGGGCATATATGTTGTTCAGGAGTGTTGCACGTTCTTTGTCTCTTATATATTTTAAATAAGGTATGATTTTTAGCATATAGAAATCGGCACTGTCTTTTTTCCCTAAACCGGAATATGCTAATGCTATTACATCTAAGGCGTATGCAATATCAACATTCTTTTTTAGCTTTTTAGAAAGCAAAAGAGTCTTTTTTCCATATTCCAGTGCTAATGAATATTCGTTATTTCTATAATTTATAAATGCTATGCTGTTAAAAATTTTATTTTCAAGTTCATCATTGATAGTTTCTCTCACTGAATTCTCTGCATTTTTCAAATTTTAAATTGCAGATTTCACGTTTCCTCTTTCTTCGTCAGTTACTCCTTTGTAATAATATGAACGTGTGAGCATTTCATTATCTTTACCATTTTCTTTGAAATACTCAATGCTTTTGTTTATCATTGTTGAGTCTGGCAGTGGTGGAAGGTATAGCCTGTAGCGCACCTGCGTCATGAGAAGGTTATAGTATGCGATATCCATTTCGTCTTTTAGTCCCTTTTTTTCAATGATGTTCAGTATGGTCATTGCGGAGTCATCCTGATTTCTGCTTATTAGGCTGTCTGCGTATATAAGCATATCATTCGCCTTTCTGTTCCCGCATCCAGTCAGTGTACAGCCAACAAATACCGTAAAAATAAGTGAAACTAATTTGTAATTCATATTCTAATCTTTTGTTTTGTTTGCAAAGGTACATAAAAAAAGAGAATGAAGAGTGTCTTAAATGAAGAAATGCCTTGTTGGGTAATATGTGCTTGTGAACGCGATTTCGTCTATAGACAACAGACGTTTCAGGGCAGACAGTCATTACATGAACGTATACATGAACTACAACTGGAGTAGCGACACGTATTTGAAACTTGACGCCGACTATCTGAACGGCAGCAAGACGAATAGCCAGGACTATGCCAGTAGTGATGAGTATGTGGGTAACAATAGCAAGAGCGCGAACAAACTTAACGCTGGAAAACTGACTTTCGGGACATCGTTGGCAGGCGGCAGGCTGAAGACAGGCATAGAGGGAGCATATACAGACAATGATAATAGATATGAAGTGTCGGATGAGACAACGATGCAGAACGAGCTTCGCTCTACGGCTAACGTGGCGAAGCAAGGACTCTTTGCGCTGTTCGCCCAATATGAGCGTTCCTTCGGCGAGCACTGGAGCGGAAGCGTGGGCGCAAGGTTCGAGCATCTGGCTTTCAACTACTACGTTGACGGTGTGAAGTCTGACGACATGAGCCGTAAGTATAGCGGTATATATCCGTCGGCGTCCGTTGCCTATTCCTCCCACGGCATCGATATGTCCATAGCATACAGATATACGACAAACAGACCGACCTATTTCATGCTGCGCAACTCCGTAGACTTCAACAATCCCTATTCATACGAGGGTGGAAGCCCCGAACTACAGCCAAGTAAGACTAACACGCTTTCATACGCCTTGTCTTGGAAAGACATACAGCTCATGGTAGATTATTCTATGATAAAGAACGGCACGCGATATGTGCTCGATATGTACGAGGGCAGCGATTCCATAACGCTTTTCCACACCCGCAACATCGACCGTCACCGCATCCTGAGCGCAACGCTTGTATATTCGCCCACATGGTTTAAGGTTTGGAAGCCATCGTTCACCGCCAGCGTTACAAAACCGTATGCCGAGTATGGCGGAAGGAAGTATGACAAGCCACTGTACTACTTTGAGATTGACAACACCTTAGAACTGTCCCGTACCTTCATCCTCGGATGCGACATCAACTATAACACGTCGGGAGATTCCGACTGGGACTTTGCCTATCTGCATGATGATTTCGGTACGGACATCTACGCAGTCAAGACGTTGCTGCACGACAAACTGCGGATTAAGTTTAGCGTGACAAACGTGTTCAACACAAGCCGCGAGCGGTGGGATAAATGTACCAACGGCATAATGCTGGAGAAATGGAACGACGCAGGCAGGCGCACCGTGGGGCTGACCGTGACATACCGCTTCAATCAGAAGAAGAACAAATACAAGGGCGAGACGGCTACAGACGAACTGAAACGATTATAAATGAAGGAGATAAGGTGTTAGCGTTTCAATGGATAAGTTGTGTGTCATAGCATAAAAAATACTAAACGTTTTGCAGTGTCATTTTATTTTCGTACTTTTGAACGTGAAAAATAGAATTCTCAAGATATGAATATAAAACTCATTGCAATATATTTCCTATTATTTCCATATTGTGTATGTGCTCAAAAAGTAAAAATTGGAACTTGTATTACTAAGGATGGCGGCCAATATAGTGGCGAGATGTCCGGCGGAAAAGCCCACGGTAAGGGTAAGTGTGTATATAAAATTGGAAATACATACGAGGGAGAATACGTGAAAGGCAAACGCCAGGGATATGGCGTATATACATTTTCTGACGGAGAAAAGTATGAGGGCCAGTGGTTTCAGGACCAGCAGCACGGCAAAGGCACGTATTATTTCATGAACAACAACATCTACTCAGGCCTGTGGTTTCGCGATTTTCAGGAGGGGCATGGCGTGATGCGCTACTACAATGGCGACGTTTATGACGGCACATGGTCGAACGACAAGCGCGACGGCAAGGGAAAATATACCTTTGCCGGTGGTGCCTATTATGACGGTATGTGGAAGAACGACATGAAAAACGGTAAGGGAAAGTTTGATTGGGGCGACGGTTCTTCATACACGGGCGACTGGGTTGACAACCGAAAGGAAGGTCTCGGAGTGTATATCTATGGCGACGGAGACAAATATGACGGTGCTTGGAAAGATGATTTGCAAAACGGACGAGGCGTATATACATTCTCGAACGGCGACATCTACGAAGGCGATTATGTTAATGGAGAACGCACCGGACAAGGCATTCTGCGTTATAAGAGCGGTGATTGTTATGCTGGTCATTTCCTGAAAGGCGACAAGTCTGGCTACGGAACCATGACATGGGCAAACGGTGATAGTTATGTGGGCTATTGGGAACGCGACCGACAGAACGGACACGGTAAGTTGACGAAGAAATCACAAGACCTTTTTGAAGGCCAGTTTAAGGATGGAAAGGTTGAGGGACTCGTGATAATACATTATGCAGACGGTAGTAAATTTCGCGGCACATACCATAACGGCAAGCGCAACGGTAGTGCGATAGAGGAAAGCAAGGAGGGCATCCGCTTTGAGGGAAACTATCGCGACGGACTGCGCGACGGCAAGTTCGTTGAGAAAGACCGTAACGGACAGATTATAGCCCGTGGCGAGTATGTGAAAGGAAAACGACAAGTATTTTAAGAAGCAAATAACATAAACTCTTAATATTATGATAGTAGACACATTAGACAATTTGGAAAAGTATGTGAATGTGAATCCGCTTTTCGGCGAAGTTGTGAAGTTCTTGAAGGAAAATGACCTCAACAAGTTGGAAGATGGCAAGCACTTCATCAAGGACAAAGACTTGTTTGTGAACATTACGACCGCTACCGGCAAGACAAAGGAGGCTGCGGTGTTTGAAACACACAAGAAGATGCTCGATATTCAAATTCCTTTGGATGCTCCGGAGACATACGGATATATTCCACTTTGCGATATGCCGGATGCAGAATACAACGCTGAGAAGGACGTAACAAAATATCCGGGAGTAGTGGCAGAGACTTACGTGAATTGTAAGCCGGGTGAATTTGCTATCTTCTTCCCGCAAGACGGCCACCAGCCGTGCATCGGCGAAGGTCCGATACATAAAGCAATATTTAAAATAAAAGCATAATAAAAATGGCAACCCCAAAGAAAACGGCAACGTCGAAGGCTGCTGCCGGAGCTAAGAAAAGCAAAGTTCCAAAACATATTGGACTTGTAAAGAACGATGCTTACCTCGAACCATTCGAGGATGCGATACGTGGACGGCATGACCACGCACTGTGGAAAATCGGTCAGTTGACCCAAAATGGAAAGAAAACCCTTTCCGACTTTGCCAACGGACATGAGTATTTCGGTTTGCATAAGACCTCAAGAGGCTGGGTGTTCCGCGAGTGGGCACCTAACGCCACCGATATTTATCTTGTAGGAGACTTCAATAATTGGCAGGAAAACGAAAAATATCGTGCGAAACGCATTGAGGGAACTGGCAACTGGGAATTGAAACTGTCTAATAAGGCACTCAAGCACGGCGACCTCTACAAGATGCGCGTTCATTGGAACGGCGGCGAGGGTGAGCGTATTCCGGCTTGGACACGCCGCGTAGTGCAGGATGAAGAGACAAAGATATTCTCTGCTCAGGTGTGGAATCCCGAACCATACGAATGGAAGAAAAAGCAGTTTAAGGCAAAAAAAGACCCGTTACTCATTTATGAGTGCCATATCGGAATGGGCGAGGATGCCGAGAAAGTGGGCACATACGATGAGTTCCGTGAGAATGTGCTGCCCAGAATCGTCAAGGACGGATATAACTGTATGCAGATAATGGCCATACAGGAGCATCCTTATTACGGCTCCTTCGGCTATCACGTAAGTTCATTCTTCGCTTCGAGCAGCCGTTTCGGTACGCCGGAGCAACTGAAACACCTCATTGATGAGGCTCATCGCAACGGTGTGGCCGTGATAATGGACATTGTACACTCGCACGCCGTGAAGAACGAAGTTGAGGGACTGGGCAATCTTGCCGGCGACCCTAACCAGTTCTTCTATCCCGGTGAGCGCCATGAGCATCCCGCTTGGGACTCGCTTTGCTTCGATTATGGTAAGGATGAGGTCATTCATTTCCTGCTTTCCAACTGTAAGTACTGGCTTGAAGAGTTCCATTTCGACGGCTTCCGCTTCGATGGTGTTACCTCGATGCTTTATTATAGTCACGGGTTGGGTGAGGCGTTCTGCGGTTATCCCGACTATTTCAATGGCCATCAGGACGATAACGCGATTTGCTATCTTACGCTTGCCAATAAGCTCATACATGAAGTTAATCCTAATGCGATAACCATTGCTGAGGAGGTTAGTGGTATGCCGGGGCTTGCTGCGAAGTTTGAGGATGGCGGTTACGGCTTCGACTATCGTATGGCCATGAATATTCCGGATTATTGGATTAAGACTATAAAAGAACAGAGCGACGAGAATTGGAAGCCAAGCTCGATATTCTGGGAAGTGAAAAACCGTCGTCTGGATGAGAAAACAGTCTCTTATTGCGAAAGCCACGATCAGGCTTTGGTGGGCGACAAGACGATAATTTTCCGCCTAATCGATGCTGATATGTACTGGCATTTCCGCAAGGGAGACGAGAATGAAACTGCTCGTCGAGGCATTGCGTTGCATAAGATGATACGTCTTGTTACAGCTGGAGCCATCAACGGAGGTTATCTGAACTTTATGGGTAATGAGTTCGGACATCCTGAGTGGATTGATTTCCCGCGTGAAGGTAATGGATGGAGTCATAAATATGCTCGCCGACAGTGGAATCTTGTTGATAACAAGGAACTGTGCTACCATTATCTCGGCGATTTCGACCGCGAGATGTTGAGCGTTATCAAGAGCCAGAAGAATTTTAACAAGACTCCTGTGCAGGAGATTTGGCACAATGATGGCGACCAAATATTGGCATTCATGCGTGGCGACTTGGTCTTTGTGTTTAATTTCTCCCCGACACGCTCGTTCTCTGACTACGGCTTCCTCGTGCCACCCGGCTCATACGAGGTCGTTCTGAACACCGATGCGAAGGAGTTTGGCGGCAACGGACTCGCTGATGATACCGTTATACACTTCACAAACTACGACCCGTTGTATGTTGGCGAACGTAAGGAATGGTTGAAGCTCTACATACCGGCACGTTCGGCTGTGGTTTTGCGTAAGAATTAAAATCTATTATAAATCCTCCGACAAGTTGCGAGGTGCTTGTTTTTTAGGTGTGTCGTAACTTGTTGGAGGTTATGCTGTTCGGGATTATAAATGAATACATTGCTTGTGCGTGTCTCCTGCGCTTTGATATTCTTGATATTCACGTTTGTCTACCTGTTTTGTTACCAGGCCGACATAATGGTTGTTGCGCAACACGTGGCATCCGGTGGACAGACACATTATGTTCCGTTGATGGGAGCTGTACTGATAACCATCGCTCTTTATTTTATCCATCTCGGAGTGTATGCAATAACCAAGTTGCGTAAGCGTACCCACGCTTTAACTTATCTGCCTTCGCTACTCATTCTTGCTTTCATTACGAGTCTTTCTTCGGATGTTCGTGATAAGATTGAGCTTGGATGCTGGGTGTGGGTGTTCCCGTTAGTGCTTGTCTTATATGCTTTTGTGGCATACATTGCCCGAAATTATCAGGAGATAGAGACCGAGCCAAGTGCTGGAGGATTGTATTCACGGTTTATATGGATAAATCTGTCGGTTCTTCTCGCGATGTTTGTAGCGGTAGGACTGATAGGAAACCATGACGAGGAGTTCCATAAGCGCGCGAAAGTGGAAACTCTGATAGCTGATGGGAAATACGATGAGGCTTATAATCTGGCTCTTACGCTTGGTTCCAACGATTCGTCGGCATTCATGTTGCGCGCTTGCGCTCTGAGTGGAAGCAAGAAAATGGGCGAGAAATTGTTTGAAGTGCCGTTGACGTCCGGAGTGAACGGCATCGTTCCGGATAGTATTAATAATGTGAGGACGCTTGTATTGCCGGAGAAAGAAATACAAGAAAAGGCTCGTTATAATCTGGATTATTTCTTGTGCAGACAACTCTTGGATAAGAATTTGAAAGCTTTCATGTTTATTTTGAAGCGATATTATTCGTTGTCCGGTCCTTTGCCAAAACATTATCGTGAGGCTCTTGTGCTTTATATAAATAAATATGGCAGTCTCGGAAAAGGCTTGAGCTTTTCCGATGAAAAACTGAATGAAGAATATCGGGAATTTTCTGATGCGTATATAAGGCATGACATGAAGACTCTCAAACGCTATAAATCCACTTATTGGTATTATTATGAGTGCGTTCCCAAGTTGCATTAAGTAAGAAATGAGAGCAGAAATGTTATGAATGATTGGTTTCAATTCAAGCGTTTTATTGTGAAACAAGACCGCTGTGCCATGAAGGTTGGTACGGATGGGGTGCTGCTTGGCGCTTGGGCGCAAGGCTCTCGGCGTATTCTTGATATAGGAACCGGTACAGGGCTTATTGCTTTGATGATGGCACAGAGGTTTCCCGATGCAGTGGTCGATGCCGTAGAGATTGACGGTGAGGCTGCAAATCAGGCAAAGGACAATGCAGTGTGTTCTCCGTTTCATACTCGTGTGAATGTTTTTGAGACTTCTTTGCAAGATTATGCAAAGGATTTTGAAGGTCAACCCTATGATGCTATCGTCTCAAATCCTCCTTATTTCAATAATTCTTTGAAAAATCCTGACGGTCGGCGAACGATTGCCCGTCATACGGATAGTCTGCCTTATGCCGTGCTTTTCCGCTCTGTTGATAAGTTGTTGGCGGCAAATGGTGTCTTTAGTCTGATAGTTCCTAATGATATTAAGGCTGACATATTGACGGAAGCGGCGGTTTTCGGTTTCTTTCTTTTGCGGGAAACTGCGGTGAAAACTACATCTTCAAAGCAACCTAAGCGTTGCCTTTTCGCTTTCACAAAGGTGCGCCCAGAATCAGTAAATAAAGAAACTGTAACGATGATGAATGCAGATGCGACTCCGTCTTCATGGTATTCAAACTTAACTGAAGACTTTTATCTGCCTAAAGAATAAATAAGTAAGTCGCCAAAATTAAACGATACTATGTTTTGATAAAGCATATACTATACATTAATTTTAGCGACTTACTTATTTAGAAAGACATTACTTATAATATCTTTCGCTTTTGAGATACCAAAAAGTCAGGTTTGCTTGTCGAAAAAATAGCCGTCTACAAGTTAAACTTCTTCAAAATGGTCTTGTTCAACTCGTGTACTTTCTTGCTTTGTCGCGTGATACTTTCCCTGAAGTAGTTAAATTCGTTGAAAATGTCGCAGAAAGCGTTCTGAACCATATTCGGCTGACGCAGACTCTTGTCCGCATGAGGGTTCACAATGACTTTTATTCCCTTGCTTTCTATCGATACGTCAATATCCGCATCGGTGATTGTCGGGTCTCCGTCATAGTGTATCAGCCCTGGCATACTTCTCTTTATATGTATCTTTTTTGTTCTGAAAGTCTTTATCTTGGAGTTCTTGTTCAGCGTCTTGTTGAACATATCGATGCTTATCTGAGGAGCTTCCAGCACATCGAACGGTTCCATTATTATCACATCAAGAAAGCCATCGCTCATTGAGGCCTGTGGAGCTATATATGCGTTGTTGCCATACTGGGACGCGTTGGCCACTGAAACGAGAAAGGCCTTATACATCTTCTTGCCGTTCTCGTCTTCTATCTCGTAAGTCTCGGGCTGATATTTCAGCCCTTCCTTCAGCACATTCTCCATATATGTCATGAGACCGCGTTTGCCCGCTTCGGCAAACTTCTTGCTTATAAACGCGTCAAATCCCATACCGCACGTGCAGAAAAACGGCATATCGTTTATCAGCCCGTAGTCGAGTGTGTGTATTTCGCATTCGTTTATTATGTCGATGGCCTTTCCAGCTTCCATCGGAAGCATCAGATGGCGAGCCATTCCGTTACCGGAACCACTCGGAATGATGCCCATTGCCGTGTTGGTATGCACCAATGCACGCCCCGTTTCGTTCACGGTTCCGTCTCCGCCGACAGCAACAACAATGTCGAAATCGTCCTCTACGGCTTTGCCTGCCAGCTCTGTTGCGTGTCCGGCGTATTGAGTATTCATGATGATATAGTCAAACTTTTCCTTGTCAAGTCTGCGTTCTATCAAGCCGGGTATTCCCGCCTTTGATGTTGTTCCAGAATTGGGGTTCATTATGAATGCAATCTTCTTTTTCATGTTTTAACTCATCCGGATTGTGAAATTATTACTATTGCAAAAATACAAAAAAACGATTAAACCAAATATTGCATGGAAGAAAAAAACAAGAAAAGTAAGATTTCTTACTAAAAAGGACAGATTTATAATACATTTTTTGTAACTTTGCACGCAAAATTTATAAGATTGTAGCACTTGCTACACCTAAATATTAAAATGGGACAATTACAAGAAAAATACAAGAGTTATCGCGAGCCGCAAAAGTTTATGGAAGCCGGCGTGTATCCGTATTTCCGTGCGATAACAAGTAAGCAGGGTACTGAGGTAGAAATGGGTGGACATAAAGTCCTTATGTTCGGTTCCAACGCCTATACGGGGCTTACGGGTGATCAGCGTATCATAGATGCTGCTAAGGCAGCCTTGGATAAATATGGCTCAGGATGTGCAGGTAGTCGTTTCCTTAATGGAACGCTTGACTTGCACGTTCAGCTTGAAAAAGAGCTGGCTGAATACGAAGGCAAAGATGATGCCCTATGTTTCTCAACCGGTTTTAATGTAAATCAGGGCGTGCTTGCTGTGGTTGTAGGCCGTGGCGACTATATTATATGTGATGACCGCGACCATGCGAGTATCGTAGACGGGCGTCGTTTGTCGTTCGCCACACAGCTCCATTACAAGCACAACGACATGGAAGACTTGGAGCGCATACTTCAGGGACTGCCTAAAGAGGCTGTTAAGCTGATTGTTGTAGATGGCGTGTTCTCTATGGAGGGCGACCTTGCCAAACTGCCGGAGATTGTAAAACTCAAGCATAAGTATAATTGCTCAATCATGGTAGACGAGGCTCACGGTATCGGAGTGTTCGGAAAGCAGGGACGCGGTGTTTGCGACCATTTTGGACTGACGGATGAGGTAGATCTCATTATGGGTACTTTCTCTAAGAGTATGGCCTCTATCGGCGGATTTATTGCCGGTGATAAGGATACAATTAACTATCTTCGCCATACTTGTCGCTCATATATCTTCAGCGCATCGAATGCTCCCGCGGCCACAGCGGCAGCTTTGGAGGCACTTCATATCATCAAGGCTGAGCCTGAACGTATGGAGCGCTTGTGGGATGTAACCAACTATGCGTTGAAGCGTTTCCGTGAGGAAGGCTTTGAGATTGGCGACACCGAGAGTCCGATTATTCCGCTTTACGTTCGCGACATCGACAAGACATTCCTCGTAACGAAGCTCGCTTTCGATAACGGAGTGTTCATCAACTCTGTAGTTCCGCCGGCTTGCGCACCACAAGATACGCTGGTTCGATTCGCTCTTATGGCTACACACACCACTGAGGAAGTTGAGCGTGGTGTTCAGATTCTGAAGAAAATATTCGTAGAACAGGGTATTATTAAATAGGTATATAGAAGATAAACGCACTATAATATTATAATTTCCGCCACGATACTTAATAATAGTATTGTGGCGGAAATTCTTTTATATCCCATTTATCCTTGTCTGTAAAGGACTCATACTTTTGTCATTTTGCAAAAGCTATCCGGTAATGTGATTACCGAGGCTTTGTAATGTGATTACCGAGGCCTTGTAATGCGATTACAAAGGTCTTGTAATACAATTACAGAACCGTAGTAACGTTGTTATCTTCTTCTTTTTACTTCAATACTGCTTCGTCGTGGAAACCATTGAGGAACGAAACGGCATCCATACGCTTTTTCCCGCTCTGTTGGAGTTCGAGAATTTCGAGCAGACTGTCGCTACAATTGACGTAGAGATGCTTCTTTTCTGCCACAATCTCGCCCGGTTGACCCGTCGATTGTTGGTCGGTCTTCTTAGTCTTGTATATCTTCAGCATACTGCCTGACATTTCCGTCCACGCACCGGGGTAGGGACTAAGACCGCGAACGAAGTCATATACTTGCTTTGCTGACCTGCTCCAGTCGATGCGACAAGTGTCCTTGAAAATCTTGGGAGCAGCATTCAAGACAATGTCCGAAGTTATTTCGTCTTCCTGCGCAATACTCTCGATGTTACCGTTGTTGGCAATTATCATGTCGATGGTGTCCTTAGCGATTTCTGCTCCGAGATGCATCAGACCGTCATATACATATTCTACATCGGCATCATCGGGGATGTCGAACGTCCGTTTCATAATGATGCGCCCCGTATCTATATCATGGTCGAGGAAGAACGTCGTTACTCCGGTCTGCTTCTCGCCGTTTATCACAGCCCAGTTGATTGGAGCAGCACCGCGATACTGAGGTAATAGGGCAGCGTGAACATTGAATGTTCCGAAACGGGGCATAGCCCATACCACTTCCGGCAGCATACGGAAAGCTACCACAACCTGCAAGTCGGCATTATATCTGCGCAACTCTTCCAAGAACTCCGGGTCGCGCATCTTCACCGGTTGTAGCACCGGCAGCCCTTGACTCATGGCATATTGTTTCACCTGCGAAGGCTGCAGCTGCTCATGATGTCGCCCGACGGCTTTGTCTGGTTGTGTAACAACCGCCACCACGTTATATCCATTTTCCACTAAAGAGCGCAGAGATTCCACCGCAAATTCGGGTGTTCCCATGAACACTATCCTTAAATCTTTCTTTTCCATTACCTTGTTTGTTTGTCGTGATGCATTTTGTCATCACATCGTTTCACAGTCTAAGTAATTCTTTCTCAGTCTTCCGACATATCCGCCACCATCTGTCTGTATAGACAATATAGCCTTGCCCTGCTGATATATCCTATGAGATGCCTGTCGATGTTGACAACCGGAAGTGTCGCTGCACCGGTCTTGTCGAACGTCTTCATAACCTCTTCCATAGAGTCGTTTACTCCAAGTCGCGCAGCCGGTTGTGTCATAATCTGCTCTACGGAGAACTTCTGATACAGTTCCGTACGGAAGATGATGTGCCGCAGTTTTGTTATGTCAACTTCGCCGAGCAGGCATCCCGCATCGTCGCACACAGGAATCTGATCATTGCGGCTTCGGCTCACCACGTGAACAAGCTTGCCCATCTTCATATCTGGGGCTACCGAGGTGAAATCGCGCTCTATTACCGACTCCAGACTCATTAATGTCAGTACCGCCCGGTCGGTGTGGTGTGTTATCAGTTTGCCTTGTCTCGCAAGACGCATGGCGTATATACTATGCGGTTCGAAGATAGAAATAGTAAGATAGGCGCATACGCTCACAATCATCAACGGCAAAAACAATTGGTAACCGCCCGTGAGTTCTGCGATCAGGAAGATTCCCGTAAGCGGTGCGTGCATTACTCCGGCCATCACTCCGGCCATTCCCAGTAGTGTGAAATTCTTTTCCGGTACGAACACACCGATCTGATTAATGTTCCAAACGCGCGCGAAGAAGAACCCCATGAAGCCTCCGATGAACAGTGAAGGCGCAAATGTACCTCCGCATCCTCCGCTGCCGTTGGTTGCCGATGTCGCAAAAACCTTTGTCGCTATTACCAGTCCAACATATAGCACAAGCAGATTGCCGTGTCCGGCGAAGAGTGACTGATTGAGCAACTGTTCCCAGTCGGCCTCCGTGCGGCCGTTGATGAATATCGACAGACAGTCGTATCCCTCTCCATATAGAGCTGGAAAGAAGAATATCAAGGTACTGAGCAGTGATCCACCCAACAATAGTTTCACGTAAGGACGGTCGGAGAGGCGCGCGAATCCGTTCTCACACCATGTCATAAGTCGCATGAAATAAAGTGAGATAAGTCCGCAGACGATGCCGAGCAATATAGTGGGCGGAACGCGCACAAGCTGCCATGCCTCGTCAAGATGGAAGTCGAAGAGCGATGCGCTGCCCGTAAACATATACGAGAAGCAAGTCGCCGTGACGCTTGCTATCAATATCGGGAGTAGCGATCCCATTGTCAGATCCACCATAAGCACCTCAAGCGTGAATACCAGTCCGGCTATCGGGGCTTTGAAGATGCCTGCGATGGCCGCCGACGCACCGCATCCCACGAGCAGCATCAGTGTTTTGTTGTCCATTTTGAATAGCTGTCCGAGGTTGCTGCCAATGGCAGAACCCGTAAGTACGATAGGTGCCTCGGCACCCACAGAACCGCCGAAGCCGATGGTTATGGCAGAAGCAATCACCGAACTCCAGCAGTTATGCTTTTTCAGTCGCGACCGTTTCGACGCTATTGCATACAGCACACGCGTGATACCGTGCGATATATTGTCGCGCACGATATATTTTACAAATAAATAAGTTAGGTAGATGCCCACCACTGGGAACAACAGATAGGGCCAGTTGAATCCCTCTGCGCGGAATCCGGCACGCAGTAGGAGTTGTATCTGATGTATTATGCTGTGCAGGACGAATGCCGCCACGGCTGCGAAGAAGCCCACAAAGAAAGCCAGCAACAGAGTGAACTGTCTGTCGCTGACGTGAGTTTCCCTCCATGCGATGATTTTTTCGAGTCTTGACGGTTTATATTCTGTTGTCTCTGTCATTTACGAATAATGGTTACTTCGCCGTTCTTGGCCAGTTTTATGATGCTCGATGGTGCGTGAGGCTTATGTTCCTGTCGACGTGATTGGCACACATAGTCTACCGCATTGAGTATTTCCTCCGAGATGTCGCAGTAGTTTTGCGCAGTCGGTTCACCGCTGATGTTCGCACTTGTGCTGACTATGGCTTTCTGAAAGCGGTAGCATAGCTCGTGCGAAAAGTCCTCTTTAGTGATGCGTATGCCTATGCTGCCATCTTCGGCGATGAGGTTTGGTGCCAGTCCCTGCGCTCCATCGAGAATAAGCGTTGTCGGTTTCACCATCACGTCTATAAGTTGCCATGCCGCGTCGGGCACGTTTCTGACGTATCGTTGCAGTCTCGCGTCGGAGTCGACAAGGCATATCAGCGCTTTCGAGTCGTCGCGCCGTTTTATCTCATACACTCTTTTCACGGCCTCGGCGTTAGTCGCGTCGCAGCCGATTCCCCATACCGTGTCAGTAGGGTAGAGTATTATGCCGCCTTTGCGCAGCACTTCAACAGCATTCTTTATATCGTCTTCTCTTTTCATAATCAGTCTTGTTGGAAATGCAAAGATAAGAAAATCAATCTGAAAAAGCGTAGAAAAGGCATGAAAAAATTATAAGGTTGAAGGTTATAAAGGTTATAAAGAGTCAACAGGCAAGTGCAATATTACAAAAACTTTTCGTAATATTGCACTTGCCTGTTGACTCTTTACACTTTGCCTTCAAATATAACAGAAATAAAAGACGAAACTTTTTATAATTGTACCTTTCTAAAAACTATAACAATACCAAACAATGTAAAAAGCATAGGTAAAAACGCATTCTATAATTGTAGTGCTCTTGAAAACATAATTATTCCTAAAGGGTGTACGACTATTGGAGAAAGTGCCTTTAACAATTGCCGTGCTTTGAAAAATATTGTATTTCCCAATACCATAGAAGACATAGGAATGACCACGTTTAATAGTTGTATTTAGAAGGGTGTAACTAACTGCACTCAATGAGAAATACTTGCAAATAAACCGTTGATTATCAGTATTTTTTAGATTTTAACACTTCGCAGTCAGTTTTTGGTGCTTCGATATTTTCCGCATAATTTTGTGACGTATTTCTATCGCGGTGAATGTACGGGGCTTTATTTTTGCCACAAAATTCAAGTCTTGCGACAATGGTTGACAACGGTTCACAGACAGAGACAAAAGGCTGGGCAAAATGCGAAGGTCGTCACAAAAATTAAATCTGTTGGCAATGGGCAACAATGGTTGACTTCCATTCACTTCCCGATGGAATACACAGAAAAGAGTGTAAAACATTAAAATAAGGGAAAGAATGAAGAAGACAAGAAGATGCGCATTCTGCGGAAGGGAGTTCACCGCCAACAGCGGAATGCAGAAGTATTGCTCCGTCAGTTGTGCTGATGAAGCCAAGAAAGAGAGAAAGAAAAGGAATGATGATTTCCTTAAGACGGCAGAACCTGTTATAGGACTAAGGCAGCAGGAGTACCTCACCTTTTCCAAGGCGGCAATCCTTATGGGCTGCTCGCGCCAGTACATTTATAAGCTCGTGTCGCAGGGCAAGCTGAAAGCCTCACGCATCAGCAGCCGCATGGCAATAATCCGCCGTGCTGACATTGAGTCCATGCTGGAGGGCAACCCTTATAATAAGGTAGTTTTCGGAAACCGACCGAAACCAACAATTCTTAAGCAGCATCAGAAGAAGCAAGAAATTGTACCCGTTTCTGACGAGCCTTTGACTTACCTCTCCGGCGAGGAGGTGATGTCCGTTTATAAAGTAAAGCAGATGTGGCTTTACACTACCGCCAAGCGAAACCAGATACCTATGTGTCGTATTGCTGGAAAGAACTATTACAGCAAGCGTCATGTGGAGAAATGCCTCGGTCTGACCGTTGACACCTCTACTATCACCGAATGGCTAACCACGGACGAAGTGTTCGAGGAGTTCAGCATGAAAGCTACCGCCATCCGTGCCTACGCATACCGCCACGGCATTCCCACGAAGAAGGAATACGGTATCACCTATTATTCAAAGACACACCTTGCGAAACTGCGGCAGATGGACTTGATGGCAGATGAACGGTATTGCACCGTTGATGAGGTGTCAGAGAAATACGGACTGTCCAAAGCCAACATCCACCATATCACCAAAGTTCATGGTATAGAGAAGAAAAAAGTGGGTGTGAGGAACCTACTTTTACGTGCCGATGTTGAACGTGCAATGGCGGAAAGAGTCGCAAAAGGACTGTAAATTCGTTCCTTTTCCATTGATAATACGTTTATCTGTCAATTATCATCATTAACTGTCATCAACGGCATATCATTCAGTTCCTTTGCACCGTGGAGAAACGCTCCACCCTGTAATATTCATCAATAATCATCAAGAATAACTATGAGTAATATCTGTAAGACCGTGAACCTTTATACACGGAAAATCAAAGGAGGCAAAATGCTGTCCTATTTCCTCGACTATTATCCCGGCTACCGTGACGAGACCACCAACAAGGTGCTGCGCCATGAATCGCTCGGCATCTATATCTATGCTCACCCGAAGACACAGCGTGAGAAAGACTACAATGCCCGGTTGTCAGAAAAAGCCGAGGCACTGCGCTGCCGTAGATACGAGGAGATTGTGAATGAGCGTTACGACTTCTTCGACCGCAACAAACTCAACGGCAGCTTCATTGACTACTTCAAGAAATATGCCGGGAAGAAGAACTCACGCTATGAGCATGCCTTCCTGCACTTCAGCCAGTTCACGGGCGGCAAATGCACCTTTGCCGAAGTCACAGTGGAGCTTTGCAACAAGTTCCTTGAATACCTGCGCACCACGCATCAAGTAATTCATACCAAGCGCAAGCTGCACACTAATACCATTGCCAGTTATTGGTCTGCGTTTCTCGGTACGCTCCATGCAGCCCACCGTGACAGGAAGATAAAGGAGAATCCCTGTCCCTATCTGGAACGTGCCGAAACAATCCCGACCGACAAGGTGGGACTGTCAGCTGATGAACTCATACGGTTGGCAGAAACACCTTGTGAAGTTCCTATACTAAAGACCGCCTTCCTTTTCTCCTGCCTTACAGGACTGCGAAAGAGCGATGTCAAGCCATTCACATGGGAAATGATACAGCCCGAAGCTGACGGCACACTCTATATCACCGACCGTATGCAGAAGACAAAGCAGATAGTCCACAACCCGATAGGAGACGAGGCACTGGCATTGATAGACAACGGTAAAAGGGAGGGACTTGTGTTTCCCGGTTTCAAGGACAGCATGACACAGACCGCACTCAAACAATGGGTGAAGGCAGCGGGCATCACCAAGCACATCACCTACCATTCAAGCCGCCATACCTTCTGCTCACTGCAACTTCAGGCAGGGACAGACCCCAATACCGTAAAGGAACTTGTCGGTCACAAGAACCTCACCACCACGCAGCAGTATCTTGACAGCGTTGACAGCAGGAAGAAGGAGGCGGCAAACCGCATCACGCTGAAACGCAAGGCAGAATAGCGTCAGTTTGTTGTTTTTGCTGTTTTACAAGCGATTGGAGTATGATTCTGAGTATGAAATCATACTCCAATATTAATTTGTCCTAAATCAATGCGTTTATCTGCGACTATTTTCGCATATACCCAAACCGCCATAGTAACTTTGCTGTAAATAACCGTCAGTAAGACGTAATATCGAACAATAAAACAAATATAACACATGAGAAATTTGAGTACGATTATCAGCAAAGAGACCTGCCTTTTCTATGGTCTTCCCGGTACAGCCATCCTTGCCGTGTCGCTCATCCTGTCCTGCAAAGTCGGCAATGACTTCGGAGGAAGCACGTTTGTAAACACCGTTTCCTTCTTTGGCTGCAATGTCCTGTTATGGCTGTTGTATCTGGTATTGTTCCAGTACCTGCCTGTTGACTTGATGAGGATTTGGCTGTCAAAAACGAAACCTAATGCCACAGAATCGGTGGAAACAAAAAACATTAAAGAGCCTGTTAAATATCCTGTTGTCACCATCCAACCGATGACTGCTGAAGAATACAAAGCCCACTGTGCCGAGTTTGAGTTCAAGAAGCAGGAAGAACACCAAAAACTTGTCAGTCCCATCATAGATTATGCCGGCAGGGCAATGGCACCGTTCATGGAGGAAACTGAACTCGACCTGCTCCGCAATGAGATTCGGGCATGGTGCGACAATCCGGACTATAAGCCCAAACCTGTCAAGTTAAAAAGGGTTCATGACTATAAGGACAAACTGAAGACTGTCTCTTTCAAGCATTTTATATGGAATATCGCCGCAAGGCTTGGCTTTGAAAACGGATATTCAGGGAAAGTACAGGCTAATTTCATCAAATCTCTGTTCCCCTATGAACTGAAGGAAGTAGAGTCTAAATCGTTGGAAAGAAGTCTGACTAGTTCACCTGATGAAGGGCACATTAAACTTGACAGGCCAAAGCATACGGACAATTATATTTTCCACTTTTAATCACAATCATCTTATTCTAATACTTACCTGTTGGCGGAATTAATTTAGTGCATACTTAATTCTGCCAATGGGCTTGTCG
>ERZ1027188.187-NODE-187-length-27415-cov-20.996162_pt1 | contig 27415 bp, 20 predicted proteins | sample MGYA00519273_ERZ1027188 | MGnify/ENA primary metagenome ERZ1027188 (study PRJEB26926, sample SAMN06164623) | human gut metagenome | biome: ENVO:00009003; feature: ENVO:2100002; material: ENVO:00002003 | host: Homo sapiens | place: USA | collected 2012 ... | reverse complement strand
AGATTACTACGCGTCTCGTGGGCTCGGAGATGTGTATAAGAGACAGATATACTATCTATAGAGAGGGTGAAAACAACAGCGAAAAAAACTGAATACTGAATACTGAACACGTTTCCCGTAATCGGGTATTACTTTGTAATATTATGATTTATACCGCAAAACATAGTTTTCTATACCGCAAAACATAGAGATGTGCCCCATAAAACATAGAGTTAGTCTTTTTAACTTAGTTTCAAATCGTAAGCTGCAGAAAATCGATTCTTATCACATGCCAAAATTTGGCAGATACCGAAATTCTTCGTATCTTTGCACCAGCAATCTAAGAAAACGCCTTATATGCCTGAAAACGGTTATCTATGATGACCGGGGCGGGGGATAAATGATGACAGGCGCCACTCATCAATGATGCCCCCGAAAAGGAAAGGAAACGGGGCTTCCGGGGAGATGAGAAAAATGAACCTTTTAACACAAACGACTATAATTAATTACAGCATCATAATGCGTAGCGTGAACGCAAATCTCCTGGCTATCAACCAGGCAAAGAAGGAAGGTAAGACCATCATTGACCTCAATGCTCCAACCACTCCGGAGGAAGGCGATGACGGAACCAGCGGTGGCGGTTCTGCTACTGGTGGCAGTGAGAACACAGGAGGCAGCGATGTAGATATCTATGTAGAAATGCCCCTAAGTTTTTTCTGATAGTCCGTCTGAAAGCATACCTTGAAGCCCTTCTGAGCTGCCCTGTTGATATTATCAGAAAGCATCACCACCTCAATCCCTTCCTTCTCAAGGAAGTTGAAAGAGAGGGGGATAGAAGTGATTCATCTGAACATTTAAACTAGAAGAGAACAAATACATGAAAATCTGAAGAATATTCCACAATGTTCAGGAATCATTCTACCATATACCTTGTAAATCATGTAATAATTCATAAAAAAGAAGACTTTTGCTTGTCTAATTCAACTTTTTATCTTATCTTTGCAATATGAAGAAGGAACAAGAACATACATTGACTGCTATCCGTGAATGCCTGGCTAAGAATATGCCACCATACGGAAAAGCGATACTTTTTGGCTCACAAGCTAGAGGTACCGCAAGGGATGATAGCGACTGGGACATTCTTGTTATCTTAGACAAGGAACAGCTTCTTCCTTCTGATTATGACAATGTTACCTATCCTCTTACCGAGCTAGGTTGGGATTTAGGCAAAGAAATAAATCCTGTAATGTATTCCGCTAAGGAGTGGCAGAAATATAAAATTACACCATTTTATAAAAACGTAGAAAAGGAAGGAGTAAGATTATGGGGCTAACAAACGATGAAAGAAGTTCTTTAGTAGAACTTCGTCTGGAAAAAGCAAAAAGATTTATAGCAGAAGCAGAGCAAATGCTTTCTATGGGATTATGGGATTTGGCAGCTAATAGGTTTTACTATTCTTGTTTCCATGCTGCTCAGGCACTATTAATACATTATGGGCTTTCGGCACATACTCATGCTGGTACTTTAGGCGTATTTGGCATGAATTTCGTTAAGACAGGTAAAATTGACAAAGAACTTGGTGCATTTTTCTCCAGAATGGAACAATTAAGAATGAAAGCTGATTATAACTGCGAATATGATGTAAGTAATTCAGATGTCGAGAATATGCAGCAACCAGCTCATGACTTTTTAAATAGCATCATCAAACTTATCAACGAAAAACAATAATGTGCAATACAACTTTCACCCGAGAGTCGTACTTTTGCCGAAACATCATTAAAGAACAACATGGAAGATTACGATAAACTTATGGTTGGCGACCAATCTACTGACGGGCGCATTATAATTGCAGACAAAGACAGACTTTGCTATCAAGTAAAATTAGAAAGCAAAGGTGCTTTTAGCATGCGTACCATATCCAAGCAATTACTGGGAGAATTTATAGACTACTATAAAAAGAATCCCAACAAAAAGGCTGAGGATGCCAGAGTAGAACTCAAAGAATTATCTAATATTGATAAATTTGAATATGGCTACAGCGCAACGTTGACAGCTATGGCAAAGATGGTTCTTGACCCAAAGAACGAGCTTATAAGAAAGGGAATCTCTACAGATTCTTTTTCTACAGAAAGTTCTTTACTTAAAGCGGCAGGACTTCAACAGATCTACTATGGTGCTCCAGGCACAGGTAAATCAAAGGCAATCAAGGATTTGACCTTTAGTGAAGACGTTATTCGAACTACATTCCATCCAGACTCAGATTACGCCTCTTTTGTAGGTACTTATAAACCTATTACAGAAGAAGTTGTACTCCGAGATTGTAATGGCAAAAAGGTTATTGATGAGGAAACCGGAAAGGTTGTAAAGGAAGACAGAATTGCCTATAAGTTCATTCCTCAGGCTTTTCTCGAAGCCTATGTTGAAGCGTGGAAGAAACTTGGTAGCAAAAAGAGTGAAAAGAGCGACAAAAGCTATAATAGGATCCACCCAGCACTTCTCGATACTCCAGATATTTTCACTAAGAATAAGGCATCAAAAAAGCAATATCTTATTATCGAAGAAATAAACAGAGGTAATTGCGCCCAGATCTTTGGTGACCTATTCCAATTGCTTGATCGCAACGAATATGGCTTTTCTGATTATCCTATCGTAGCAGACAAGGATATGCAGAAATATCTTGAAAAGGAATTTGAAGGATGGGAGATTACGAATAAAGACAAAATCAATCAGCTCTATGGCGAAGCCAATATGGTAAGCCTCATCATGAGGGGAGAACGACTTGTTCTGCCTTCCAATCTTTATATTTGGGCAACAATGAACACCAGCGACCAGAGCCTCTTCCCTATCGACTCTGCCTTTAAGCGCCGCTGGGATTGGAAGTATGTGCCTATTCGCGAAGGTCGTGACAAAGAAACCAACGCTCCTCTCAACTGGTACATCAACACGGGAGATAAGCAGTACAAATGGTGGTCATTTATCAGCAAGGTTAACAAGCTGATTGGTTCACTTACAAATTCTGAAGACAAGAAACTCGGCTATTTCTTCTGCAAGGCAAAAGATGGCGAAATTGATGCCGACTTGTTCGTTAGTAAGGTTATCTTCTATCTCTGGAATGATGTGTTCAAGGACTATGGTTTCGATGATAAGGACTTTCAGGATGAAGAAGGCAAGATTCTGTCTTTCGATAGATTCTATGAGGATAAGAACGGCACAACCTACGTTGATATAGCTATCGTTGAGCAGTTCTTGGAGAATTTGGGAGTAGAAAAGGCTTCTTTTAATAAAAAAGAAGAAGATGATGATGTAGACGATGAAGATTCTATTGAAGAAGAATCCTCAAATAGTACTACTGAAAAAAGAAGTAGAGACAATTCACATTATACAATTAACGGACGAGGCAACTATAAGAAAGGTCCATTAGCCCTTGCTGTATTACAGAATTACACCAATAGTAATCCATCAAAGACTGTGAAGGAAATTATGGAAGATTGGACTCCAGTTGTAGTAGTAAATGTCCCCCACATGCTCGAAACCCAAGAAGAGTATAACACAAGAATCTCAAATTCTAAAGATAAAAGCAATCGTAGCAGAGCCAATATAGTAAAATGGGGCAACAATAATGTTATCTACATTTCTACAGAATGGAACATAGATACCATCTCCGAGTTTATCCAAAAGGTAAATGCGCAAGATTGGGGTATAAACATTGAGAAAATAGAAGAATAAAGACATTATGAGAATCCTCATAGAAGAACATCAGTATCAGGCTGAACAGATTAGGGATGTTCTGCACGGCATCGACGCCATGCAGGACATTGATGGCAACGTCAGCATCAACTACGTTGGGTATTACTACAATATCCAGCTCAACGATTGCGTCTTTATTTTGCCGAAAGTACTGCTCGAAGACACCTCAGAGGGCGAAAAAGTATTCGGCAAATACGCCCCGGAAACCATCGTCAACCTGAACCAGAACAACCCACTCTCTCAACAGGAGAAAGACTTCATCTATGAGTTCTCTGTCTGGATTTACCGCACTATCGAGGTTTACAACAATACCACCAGAAACGGCATTGTCTATCACCAGAAAATAGCGTGCCTCGGTAAAAGTAACAGACAAATCAACAACACATTCCTCGATATTCTGCTGGCTCTCATCGACTTCAACAAGCATAACCAGGATTTCATCTTTTTCATTCTGAAGAACATCCATTCTGGTTACAACCGCATTCATTGGTCTAAGACCATATCTACCACAAGAGCCATTGTCTGCAAAAACAGTCCTGTTTATACCAATCCTGTTAACAGGAAGAAACAGATAAACTTCGATGAAGAATTACTGATTATTTTCTTTTCCATCCTGAACTATATCAGCGAAAGATATGGTTTCACCAATCATATCAACTGCAATTTCCAGTTAATCACAGGTTATCGTTTCAAGTCTTATCTAGATGGACTAGGAAAGACCAGACTCCTCCAGATTAAATACAAGTACTTTTCTGATAAAGCATTATATCTCTGGAAGTTATGCTATGACTTCTTTGACAACGCCAAGCGCATGAACACCCAGAAGGAACGCAAAGAGTATCTTCTGGTTAAGAGTTTCAATATCGTTTTCGAAGCCATTATTGATGAACTTCTGGGAGAAAAGAACATCCCAGCTGGTCTGAAAGAACAGGCTGATGGCAAACGCATAGACCATTTGTACACCTACCAGAACCTGATTACAAGCAAAGATCCAGAGCCTGTTTATTACATCGGTGATAGCAAATATTATAAGCTTGGTCATGCCATCGGAAAAGAATCTGTATATAAGCAGTTTACGTACGCCAGAAATATCATCCAGTGGAACCTGAACCTCTTTATGAATGACGACAAGGACGATGAAGAGCTCCAATACGACAAGCGTAACTTTGGCAACGTACCAAAGCTCCGTGATGATTTGACGGAAGGATACAACATCATTCCGAACTTCTTCATTAGCGCAAAGATGGCAGAGAATCTATCTTTCTCAGACCAGGTATCGTCAACCGACAGGGAACATAAGTGCTTCAATACCCAGCATTTCAATAACCGCCTGTTCGATCGAGACACCCTCCTAGTCTTCCATTACGATGTAAACTTCCTCTATGTCGTATCTCTGTATGCCCGTCATAATGAGCACCAGAAATTTTCCTGGAAGAACAGAGTCCGCAAGATGTTCCGGGATGAAATCCAGAAAATGCTGGATGAAAGATATGAGTTCTATCGCCTTACACCGAAAGAAGGTACTCAAGTAGAAGAATTCGTCAACAGGCATTTCAGAATGCTTATCGGCAAAATCTTCTCTCCATCAAAAGGCAATGATTATCTGATACTCGCACTCGAAAAAAACAATTCTGATGAGAAGCAAAAAGAAGAGATAATAGAGGCTACCAAGGAGAAATTTCATCTAGAGGAATTTGCCTTATCAACTAACGGCAAGATTGACTAGCGTATTATAAGATACTTTCCACTACCCCAACATCCGCTGCAGCCCAGTCGAGATTTTTCAACTCTACAGGGCTGCACCACTTGCTATCAGCATGCTCCCTTCTCCTAAACCCATCAGCCTCAGCTTTTGGAGTACATAGATAGGCTGTCATAGTTATCGAGAAATCGGGATATTCGTGATTCACGGTCACCAACTTCTCTCCTACTTCTACTGGATATTCCATCTCCTCCAGCAACTCACGAGCCAACGCCTGTTGAGGAGTTTCACCTGGTTCTATCTTGCCACCAGGGAACTCCCATTTATAGCTGGTATATTCAAACTTCGTCTTGCCTTTCTGCATGCAGAGAAACTTGCCTTCATAGCAAACCACGGCTGCAACCACATTATAATGTTTCATTGTCTTATCTCCTATTTAAAATTTCATTTACTCCATCCATTGGAAATCCTCCTGCAATTCCTGCGGCAACGGATTATCCATGTGAATATCATACAATATGGAACCATTCGTTGTGGCACCCTTTCTTGGATTCTCCAAATACCCTGTTCCAATATAAGTATATGGCAGAGTAATGCCATTCTCGGCACTCACCTTTCTCACAAATACCAATACCCTTTTGGCTGCCCGCTGCAAAGCCTCATCCTTGGCAGAAATACGGGCAATACTTTCCCACTGGAAAACATCTGGCGACAAGAACTTGTCATTATACTTCAAATGTTCATACAGCGAGGCATCCTTCTTTAAACCCGCAAAGATATACATATTGCCATTTTTATAATAAGTGCCATACTGATTGTGCTTCGGATTTTCCAGTATTTTCAAGAGCACCTGGTCCTGACGATAATCCTGCCACAACAGGAAATCTTCTTTCGTTTCAGCATATCTTGCCTCATATTGCGTCAAGCCATAGTTGAGCAAATCTTGCAGATACGCATCATATTCATCTTCTCTTTCGCCACATAAATGCACTTCATCCGCTTCTATCTTCACAGCAAATCCCTCTTCCAGGAATCGCAAAGCGTGCTCCAGTTGCTCATGCCTGAAGCCAGGAATCTCCTCCTGGATATTGGCTTCTATGCGAGATAAAGAAGTCTCTCCCTCCAGTAAATTTCTGATTACTAGATACTCGTGTTCTCTTACCAAAGGCAAAAGACTTGAAAGATAGTTGATGCAAGCAATCTGCTCTTCTGAGAATACAGGCAAATCCTCTTCCTCTATGCCCTTCAAGAAGCCATAATAAGAATTGGTTTTCTTGGAACCAATCTTTATCTTCATGAATTTCAAGAGATTAGGAGCATAATCACTATTCATATAATCCATGTGCGATGGATAAGACGGAGTCTTCAAATATGCCTTGAAATTCTGATAATCCATCTTCAGATAGTTGATGCGATTGAAATTCTCGCTCTCTATCTTGTCAATGATTTCTTCTTTAGAAAGATCATCGATATGTATCTCAACACCATAATTGTCCAGACCTAAACTTTTGAAATCATTCCTTACCATAAACTTCAAAAGTTTCTTTTCCAAGATGGAATTTCGGGAAAGACTACCAAGTGCCAAGGCTATATGAACGCTACGCTTATAGCTGTTGCCGATGAAATCGAGTATCGTAACATAAGGCTTGTTGGCATACTTACGAAGTCCTCGACCCAATTGCTGTAAGAAGATGGTACTCGATTCCGTTGGGCGCAGGAAAAGCACCATGTTGACACCAGGAATATCCACACCCTCGTTCAGAATATCTACAGCAAACAGGATTTCCAAATCCCGGTTTTCATCTTGCAAATCATTGTAGGCACGAATACGTTCACCGGTCTTGTTCTTACCACTCAAGAAAGCTGTATGATAATAATCACCCAGATTATCAGCCATCATTCTAGCATGCTGGATGTTTCTACAGAAAGCCAGAGCTTTCAGTTTCTGTCCTTTCATACGATGTTTCTCTATCTGTTGATGGATAAACTCACAGTTCTCTGGTGTAGAAATCTGTGATATCATACGGCGTTCTCCTGAAGCAGTCAAGCCATAATCAACCAGTTCGTCACGAATGCCGAAATAATGGAATGGCACAATCAGATCATTGATGATGGCATCACGAAGCCGCAACTCGTATGGGATATTATTGCCGAAAATCTCTACTACATCCTGATTATCCATTCGGTTCTCGGTAGCTGTCAAGCCCAACAGGAACTCTGGCTCAAAATAGTCGATGATTTTCCGATAACTGTCCGCAACAGCATGATGACACTCATCGATGATGATATAATCGAATTCCTTCTTATCAAAGAGTTCGAGTGAGCGGCACATAGATACATTGGTAGAAAACAGAAAATCTTCTTCTGTTTCCTTTGCTTCCGCATTAAACAAGCCGCAAGTTTTAGAGCCACCAAATACCTTTTGGAATGTCTCTAAGGATTTCTTCAAGATAGAACCCTCGTGCACAATATAGAGTAATCTGTCTGGGTTGAAATTGAGCGCATCAAATGCTGCCAGATATGTCTTTCCGGAACCTGTAGCAGAAATCACCAAAGCCCTCTCCTGTCCGATGGCACGGTAACGATTCAATTCTCGAAGCGCTTTGCGCTGCATATAATTAGGCTTGATATCGGAATTCGCCATATCGTAATCCATATCCCAACGCTCTATAGCAAAACTGAGTTTTGTAGAGTAATCCTTGATTCTATCCTGTGATAATTCATAAGTCTGGTTCCAAAGATTTTCAAACTCATTCATTGCATCAAGATAAGCCTCGGTATCACGGTCGCAGTTTACAACCAAATCCCACTCTATGTTTTTCAACAAAGCATAGCGAGTGATATTAGATGACCCAACAACCATCTCGATTCCATCTTCCATCTCGAAGAGATAGCCCTTGGAGTGGAATCCATTGGTAGAATAGTTTTTCTCATCGTGGAAGCATTCATCATCCAGATGGCATTCAAAATTGGGATATCGAGTTAGGCTCATAAAAAAATTCAAGGATTCTACATCCGTGAAGTTCTGATAGGTAGAAGTGATGATTCTTCCTTTGGCTCCACGCTCTACAGCTGCTTTGATATCTTTAGACAGGAGTACCAAGCCGGCTTTCTTGATAAAGCTGACCGAGAAATCAAATGCCTTGCAGCGACGCAAGTTCATCTGAATGGTTGACAGGAAGGTTGTCTCTGTATAATTTGTTAAGAATCTCGATTTCATAAGCCTTGTATTTTATTTCAAATGCAAAAGTACAAAAAAGAATTCATGCACGTTCCTTTTTCTTATGTTTTCTCACATATTATATTCATTTTTCTAGAATTTCAATCAACATCTTCTTTCTTACAATGCAAGAATCCGGCTTCTTACCATAATATTAAAAGACAATATAAGTTTCGCAATATACATGAAAAAGTTTTTTCCATATTAATGCCATATTTGCCACACTGCACATTAACTATCTGATTTACAGAAAATAAAGCGTGGCAATAAGAGCATTTTTTATTGCCACTTATTGCCACCTAATGCCACGTGCACGAACACAAAAGCTTTTCTAACATACTAGAGAAGCAATTCTATCTAAAACGTTTTGTTGATTGTCAATAAGTTACAAAGACAAAAAATATAATTGGGGACTTTTTCTAGTGGACTCAGTTCTTCACTTTTTTCCCCTAACCTTTTCCTTACCCTCTTTTAGAAAGAAAATTCTGGAATTTCTTGGCAGATTCAATAAAAATGCGTATCTTCGCAGCAGATTTATAGAATCTAAAATAATTAATTATGGGTAGATACATCAACCCTTTTACCGATTGGGGCTTCAAGCGTCTCTTCGGTCAAGAGTTCAGCAAGGGAATGCGAGACAGGTTTTGAAAAATGGATTTATGTATTGAAGTATATGGAAGTATTGGAAAGATTGCCGTTTACGGCACAGAAGAAGATATTCGATCATCTTGCTAAATTGGCAGATGTTCGTTGCTTGAGTAGTGAGGAACAGGAAAAATACGATGAAAGTATTAAGGCTGTTGACGATTACTACTCCGGTCTTTATGGCTCTTATGTTGAAGGCGAAGAAAAAGGAATAGCTAAAGGTAAAGCGGAAGGTAAAGCGGAAGTAGCCCGTAACATGATGGCAATGGGTATGCCTTGGTCTCAAATCGTGCAGTTAACTGGATTAACAGAAGAACAGCTGAAGCAACTTCAGTCGTAGTGAATGCTATCATTCTTATAAAAATCTGCCCACGTTCAACTAAAATCGTTAAACCACATTATAAAAATCTGCCCACGTTCATGAGCATGCTTACTCATGTACATGAGCATCCATACCCATGTACATGAGTAAGCATGACCGAAACGATGAACAAATGTGACCGTGGCCGTCGGGCAACTTTGCCCAAGGCTTCGGGCAAAGTTGGGCAAGGCTTCAGGGCACATTTCTCATACGCAGATTATTTTCCAGGTATGTACAGCGTGACTTTTCCTGATTTAGTAGTCACTTCTTTACTTGATATACTAAAAAGGTAGTCACTTCTTTTTGTGGGTTCCTAATTTATGCCACATAATTCATTCCGTTCCTTTCTTTCCTATCTTTCTGTGTCTATTCTCCGCAAATTTGCGGAGAATAAGCCAAATAATCTCCGCAAAACTTGCAGTATTCGATAAAAATGCCTATTTTTGCAGGAAAATTGCTTCTCATGTATACTAGAAAAGCTTTTGTGTTCGCACACGTGGCATTAGGTGGCAATAAGTGGCAATAAAAAACACGCTTATTGCCACGCTTTATTTCCTGTAAATCAAATAGTTAACGCGCAGCGTGGCAAATATGGCATTAATATATAGAAAAAAATAGCCCCTGATGCGTTTCTTGCATCAGGGGCTATTTTTCTAGGGGGTGCTATCAGATTTTTACAAGAACGCAATGGTCAAACCAGCCATCACGATACTTACCATCGACATCAACTTGATGAGGATATTGAGCGATGGACCAGAGGTATCCTTGAATGGGTCGCCTACGGTATCGCCTACAATCGTTGCCTTATGATTCTCACTACCCTTGCCTCCGAAGTTGCCCTCCTCTATCATCTTCTTGGCATTGTCCCATGCACCACCTGAATTAGACATGAAGACGGCAAGCGTGAAGCCGGCTGCAAGACCACCGGTAAGAAGACCGAGCACACCGGCAACTCCCAAAACCAGACCTACTACGATAGGAATGATGATGGCAAGAAGAGACGGGATTATCATCTCACGCTGAGCACTGCGGGTACTGATTTCTACACAACGACCGTAATCCGGAGTTGCCTTTCCTTCAAGGATTCCCTGAATCTCACGGAACTGGCGACGAACTTCCTGAACCATTGACTCAGCAGCACGTCCCACAGCACCCATCGTCAGTCCGCAGAACAGGAAGGCAGCCATCGCACCGAGGAAAGCGCCTACCAAAACCTTAGGATTAATCAGGTTAACCTGGAAGAAGTTGATAAAGTCGATGGTGTTGGCATTCGATGGGTCGAAGAGATTGCCGGCAGCATCCACATACTGCTTGCCATTCTCTACGGCACGAATCATGGCTATCTTAATCTCCTCAATGTAAGATGCAAGAAGCGCCAAAGCTGTAAGGGCTGCTGAACCGATGGCAAAGCCCTTACCGGTAGCTGCTGTGGTATTGCCAAGTGCATCGAGAGCATCGGTACGTTCACGCACCTCCTTACCCAGTCCGCTCATCTCTGCATTACCTCCGGCATTGTCGGCAATAGGACCATAGGCATCGGTAGCAAGGGTGATGCCGAGCGTTGACAACATACCTACGGCTGCGATACCGATGCCATAAAGACCGGTACTGATAGACTTAGCAGACATCGATATGTCAAAACCATTGGCACAGAGGAAACTCAACATGATGGCAACAGAGATGGTTACCACAGGAACCATGGTGGAAATCATTCCCGTTCCGATACCCTTGATAATCACCGTGGCAGGACCCGTCTGCGAAGCCTCAGCTATCTTCTGTGTTGGCTTGTAGCTCTGGGAAGTATAATACTCCGTAGCCTGACCGATGATGACACCAGCCACCAGACCGCTGATAACAGAGAATGAGAGTCCGAGCCAGTTCTCGATGCCCAGGAGATATAATATAATAAAGGTGGCAACGGCGATGAGACCGGCACTTACATTGGTTCCCAAGCCCAGGGAATGGAGCAGATCCTTCATGGATGCGCCTTCCTTGGTACGGACCAGATAGATGCCGATAAGCGAGAGGAAGATGCCGATGGCTGCAATGATCATAGGTGCGATAACGGCACGGAGCTGCATGTCGCTATTCATGGCAAAGGCGGTGGCACCCAGAGCAGCGGTAGAGAGAATTGAACCGCAATAGCTCTCATAGAGGTCGGCACCCATTCCGGCTACGTCGCCTACATTATCACCCACATTATCGGCAATGGTTGCAGGATTCCGGGGATCATCCTCAGGAATATTAGCCTCTACCTTACCCACCAGGTCAGCTCCCACATCGGCAGCCTTGGTATAGATACCTCCACCTACACGGGCAAAGAGAGCCTGGGTAGAAGCACCCATACCAAAGGTAAGCATGGTGGTAGTGATGGTGATGAGGGCAGTAGACTCACCGGCATACACCGCATTAAGAACAATAAACCAGATGGCAATATCGAGCAATCCGAGACCAACCACAACGAGTCCCATCACGGCACCGCTGCGGAAAGCAATCTTCAGTCCCTTATCGAGACCGGTACGAGCTCCATGGGCTGTACGTGCCGAAGCATAGGTAGCCGTCTTCATACCAAAGAATCCCGCCAGTCCGGAGAAGAGTCCACCGGTAAGGAAAGCGAACGGAACCCACGGATTCTGCACTTTCAGCACATAAGCCATAAAAGCGAAAACAATGGCAAGCACTACGAAGACAATGATCACCACCTTGTACTGCTGCTTGAGGTAGGCCATTGCACCTTTTCTAACATGTGCTGCAATCTCTTTCATTCTCTCAGTTCCCTCGTCCTCTTTCATCATCGAACGGAAGAAGAACCATGCCATTCCCAATGCAACAACGCTGGCTATCGGGATGAGCCAAAATACTAATGGAATGTTGTTCATAATGGTATGTTTATTTGGTTTGTAAATCTGATTGTCAGTTGTTTTGATTCTGCAAATATAGTTTTTTAATCCGATAACTCCAAATAAAACAGAGGAAAAAATCTTTTTCTGAAAGAAAAATTTGGTAGTTACTGAATAAAGCCGTAACTTTGCATTCCTCAATGACAAAATACAAGAAATAGATTAGTAATTAAAAGCAATATGAATAATCATACAACATCCATTGCAACGAATAAGAAACATCATTACCGGGAACTGCTTTCGATAGGATTTCCTATTATTATCGGACAACTAGGAACCATTATTCTGGGATTTGCTGATACGCTGATGATTGGTCATCACAGTACACCTGAACTGGCAGCAGCAGGATTGGTGAACAATATCTTCGGTCTCGTCTTTGTATCCTATATGGGATTCACCTACGGACTCACTCCTATCATCGGCAAGCTTTACGGAGAGGAACGCACCGACTGCATCGGACAGAAGGTCCGCAACTCCTTCATTGCCAATATGCTGACGGGAGCCATTTTTACGGCTGCTCTCATCCTGCTCTATCTCAATCTGGCACATATCGGACAGCCGGAAGAACTGCTATCGCTCATCCGTCCCTACTTCCTGGTGAACCTTGCCTCGGTTCTCTTCATGGGTATCTTCTTTACGATGAAGCAATTCCTGGATGGTATCGGAAAAACCAAGGTGGCGATGTGGGCGATGATAGGCGGAAATGTGGTCAATATCCTCGGCAACTGGGTATTGATTTACGGTGTGGCTGGTTTTCCGGAACTGGGTTTGCTCGGAGCCGGAATCTCAACCTTGGCAAGCCGCATCCTCATGGCTCTGGCAATGGTGAGCATTGTGATTGCCGGCAAGGGATTCAGAGAATACAGACACGACCTCATCCATAGTTCACTTAATAAGGCAGACTTCAAGGAGATGAACCGTCTGGGCTGGCCGGTAGCCTTACAGTTGGGAATGGAATCGGCAGCCTTTACGCTGAGTTGCGTGATGGTAGGCTGGCTGGGTACTATCCCGTTGGCAGCTCATCAGGTAATGATTACCCTCTCCCAGCTCTTCTATCTCGTACTTTCGGGTATGGCAGCAGCGCTGGCAATCCGCGTGAGTCACTTTATGGGACAGAAAGACTATGCTGCCGTACGCCGCAACGCCTACGATGGCTTCCGTCTGAACCTGCTGTTCTCTCTCTGCATGGGAATTCCGGTATTTCTGCTTCGCCACCAGATAGGCGGTTGGTTTAATGACAATGCCGAGGTACAGGCGTATGTGTCGGTATTGATAATCCTGATGATGGTATATCAGTTTGGCGATGGTTTGCAATATACCTTTGCCAATGCCCTTCGAGGTATCGCCTGTGTAAAACCTATGGTGCTCTATGCCTTCATCGCCTACTTCGTCATCTCACTTCCATTGGGCTATACCCTCGGTTTTCCTTGCGGCATGGGCATACTGGGCATCTGGATTGCCTTCCCTTTCGGCTTGACGATAGCAGGCGAAATGTATCGTCGCCGATTTGAGAAAGAACTGAAGAAAATAGAGCAAAGATAGGATAAGAATATACGATTTTACCACGAAAATGAGATTTTTTGGTTCAAAAGTACATTTTTTATTGTAAAAAGCTTGCTTTATATATTTTTTTCATATATCTTTGCTCCCAGTTAGATATGAAAAAATACCTAATACTCTGAATCAACAGAGATGAAGGCTTATCAACAAACAACAGTATTAACAATTAAAAAATTAGAGATTATGAAGAAATTATTGGTTATGGCAGCCATGGTGCTGTCTTCAGTAGGTGCTTTCGCACAGCAGGCTGCTGGTACAACAACTATTCAGCCTAAGATTGGTTTGAACGTTGCTACAATAGGTGATAACGACTGGAAGGCAGGTTTCGCTGCTGGTGCTGAGTTGCAGTATCAGTCTACAAGCAACTTCGGTATTGCTGTAGGTGCTCTCTATTCTGTACAGGGCTTCAAGGCAGAGGACGTAAAAATTGCAGGTATGACTTTTGAAGGTGGAAAGTGGAACCCTGGCTATATCAATGTGCCTATCACTTTGAACTACTATCCTGTAGCTGGTCTTGCTCTCAAGGCAGGTTTGCAGCCAGGTTTCCTGGTAAACAAGGATGATATGGACGATGTCGATGTCAAGACATTCGATCTCTCTATCCCTGTAGGTCTCTCTTACGAATACCAGAACCTTGTTTTCGATGCTCGTTACAACATCGGTGTAACTAAGGTTGCAGATAACTACGATCACTACAACAACGTAATCCAGATTACTATCGGTTACAAGTTCGCTCTCTAAAAAGCAGCGACTTTAAAATAAGACAAAAAAGAATCCCCGCTCCTCATCATGAAGAGCGGGGATTTTTTTTGGCATATCTATTTAAACTTCACTTAGAACATTCTTCCACCTGGATGACCACCACCGAATGGGCGACCATGGAAGTTAGGACGACCGCCAGGACCTCCAGGGCCATCAAATCCACCCTTGCGTGCCTCCTTGCCTCCAAAGAGATTCAAACGATAAACCACATGGAGCATCGCATAGCTGTTGATGGCATTATACTCGGTATCCGTACGGGATGTAGCCGAGATAGCACGAGAGAAGGTGCTCTGCTGACGAAGAAGATCGTAGAACTGAAGCATGATGGTAAGAGGCTTGCCCTTCAGGAAGCCCTGAGAGAGCTGCGCATTCCATACAAACTCATCGGTGTTCATACTACTGTCGTTATAGCCACGGCGACTGTTGATAGAGAGACTTGAGTTCAGGCTGGTTCCCCAAGGAGCGGTAAGCGTCATGCTTGGACCATAAGAGAACTGCCAGGTCTCGAGGTTGCTGGTAGGCTGAAGCTTGTTCTTTGCCTTATTGTAAGTAAGCGTACCATCGAGCGAGAACTCAGCCCAGTCATTACGATAGCTGAAAGAAAGATTCTGACGCCAGGTGATACTGCGGGTAGTATTCTTCTGAGAGTCTGATTTCTTGTCAAGACTCAGATAACTTACATAGTTATTGTAATTGGCATGGGCTCCAGTATTGATGTTCCATACACCTGCACTATCGATAGAGCAGTTGAACATGAAGGCTCCCATCGCATTCCAGTTTCCATTGATATTCTCTGGTCGGGTGATTCTTCCACCAGTCGTCTCATCGTATGTCACCTTATTGCTGATGCTATTGTTGGTGGTAGAGAAGTTGACGAAAGTCATGATACCCTTATTATGGTTCTGCACGAAATTGTTGTAGAACAATCGGAAGTTCTGAGTGAACGATGGCTTCAAGCCTGGGTTACCCATCGAAATGTTCAACGGATCGCTGTTATCCGTGATGTCGAGCAACTGAGAGATGCTTGGCTGAGAGGTTGTACCACGATAGTTGATTCGCAGGTTACTCATCTTTGAGAAGCGATAACGGAAATCGAGGGTTGGACTCACATTCACTACATTGCGAACGGTATCTACATGCACGCCCTGATAATCCTGGATATACTTAGACTGCTGTGGCTGAACCATCACACCGAAGTTCAGGTTATACTTCTGACGGATGAATCGCATCATCACCTGGATATCATGGTTATAGTTGCGATACTCTGAGAAGCGACTCAAATTATCATCTCTATAGTCATTGAGATGACCGGCAAACGGATTCAAGTAGCTGTCCCAACCGCGATATTCATGATCACCACTCATCGCATACTTACTGAAATCGTAGGTGCTGCGGTCGCTCTTGGAGTAGCTGTAAGTAAACTTATAGCTGAACTGCAGGAAGGTAGCCTTCCAAAGTGGCTCACTATAGGTCAACTGTCCCGCATAACTGTAATTCTTCGAAGGAGTCAGGTTATAGCGGTTGGTCTGATAAGTAGAATCCTTACCCTCCGCTGTCTGCACAAGATAGAGTTTTGCATTGTTGAGCGAGATGCTTTTGCTGTCATTATCAGTATATTTGGCATCCACACGGAAGGTGATGTTACGTCCCTTGTTGCCCAACTTGCGGTTTATCTGCAGCATACCATTGATATTGTTATTATCAGAGTAGGTGATGCCGTTGGTCAACTGGCTGTTTACCATAGCCTCAGCCTTCTCCATCTCTTCGATACCTTCTTCAGAAAGAGGATCTTTGGTGGTGATGGTATACGGATCCTTGTTATAGGAAGCCGACTGGCTACCACTCAAGCCATCGCTGGAACTCCAGGAGATGGAAGGACGGAAGAGGATATTGGTCATGGAATCAGGCATCCACTCCAGACGGATGTTACCATTCCAGCTGTTGCTGCGGGAATAGCTCTGACTCAAGCTGTTACTGAAGGAACTGCTGGTACCCATAAAGTTCTCGCTGGAACGGCTGCTCCATACATCGCCATCGCTGTGGTTCCAGCGGAGAGAGGTATTGAACTTGAACTTGTCTTTCAACTCATAGTTGTAGTTGGCGCCTATCATCTTGCTGGCATTCAAACCGTTGGCACCGCCCCAGAATCCTCTGCCAGGACCACCGCCGAATCCACGGTCACTGGTATTATTGGCATTGGCAAAGAGCATGAATCGGTTGTTGTTGGCGAAATAGCCACCCATACCACGCATATTATAGCGGTTCTTGTTACCCACACCCAGGTCGATATTGGAAATCACACCCTTATTCATCCCCTTCTTCACACCGAAGTCGAGCACGGTCTGTTCCTCACCGTCATCAATACCAGTCACCTTGGAGAGATCGCTCTTCTCGTCGTATGCCTTGATCTTATCAATGATGCTGGTAGGCAAGTTCTTCAGAGCTGTCTTGGTATCGCCCGTCATAAACTCCTTGCCGTCTACCAGGATTTTCTTCACTTCCTTACCGTTGATCTTGATGGTACCGTCATCGCTGACCTCTGCACCCGGCAGACGCTTCACGAGTTCCTCAACCACCGAACCTTCCGGTGTGCGGTAGGCTGCCGAATTATAGACGAAGGTATCCTCCTTCAGACTCACCTTCTGAGCCATGGCGGTTACCACGGCACCTTTCAGCATGATAGCATCAGCACCAATGACCACATTCCCCATTGCCAGATTCTTGTCTTCAGAAATCTGGATTCGCTTAACGGTAGGCTTGTAACCTACACTGGTAATCTTGAGGAGATACTTGCCATTAGCCGGGGCATTGACATGGAAGAGTCCCCGCTCATTAGAAATGGCACCCGACACGTATGTACTGTCGGTTTTGAGTAGTTGAATCGTTACTTGCTCAACAGGGTCCTTGGTATCGCGGTCTGTTATCTTACCGCTAATCAAGCGCTCTTGAGCTAAGGATGCTATTGCAACGAGCATCAACAGCATCGATAGAATTGATCTTTTCATTATTTGTTGAATGTTATTTATTATTTCTAAATTGTATATAGACTTGCTTTTATATGATTAGACCCGATTAGAGCGCAATTGTAAAAAACAGATGCACTTTTTGGGGCATTTTGCTTCATTTGACGAACGAAATGTATCAAGGTTTAAACTTTTATTGATAAAAAAGTGCTTATTTATTTTGTTTTGTCTTCATTTTAACGTACCTTTGCAGCCAAAATAGCCGTGGCGTTGTCCTTTCGGGACTTCCCAACGGCCCTATATAAATTCGTCTTTTTTAAAAACGTTAGTAAGTTATGAGTCAAAGAGTAATCATATCAACCCATCTGGAGAGCGAACTGGTAACCGCTCTCGCTGAGTGCGAGCACGACAAGCTGTTTGTGCTTACCGATACCACGACCCAAGAGCTGTGTCTGCCAGTCATCAAGAACTTCTATAGCCTGAAGCACATACAGGTAATCACTATTCCTGCAAGCGACAGCCATAAGGACATCGAAAGTCTGATGATGGTATGGAAGGGACTGCAGGAGGGTGGCGCTTCACGCCATTCATGCATGATTAACCTGGGAGGCGGTATGGTAACCGACCTGGGTGGTTTTGCGGCCAGCACCTTTAAGCGTGGCATCAACTTCATCAATATCCCTACTACCCTGCTTGCCATGGTAGATGCATCGGTAGGCGGAAAGACCGGTATCAACTTCGGTGGTTTGAAGAACGAAGTGGGCGTATTCAACGACTCTAAGTACGTGATTCTCGACACAGAATTTCTGAAGACTCTGGATGCCGAGAACATCTGTTCGGGCTATGCAGAAATGCTGAAGCACGGCTTGATTTCTACCGAGGCGATGTGGGAAGAACTGGTAAGCTTCGACCTTGACCAACCAGATTTGAAGCAGTTGCAGCGCATGGTGGGCGACAGCGTGAAGGTAAAGGAGCGCATCGTAGAGCTGGATCCTCATGAGAAGGGCATCCGCAAGGCTTTGAACCTGGGTCATACCTTCGGTCATGCCTTCGAGAGCTGGGCTTTGAAGCGCAAGCCTATCCTGCATGGCTATGCCGTAGCATTCGGTCTCATCCCTGAGCTTTATCTCAGCGTGGCTAAGACAGGATTCCCTACAGACAAGATGCGCCAGACCGTTACTTTCATCAAGGAAAACTATGGTACGCTGAATATCACCTGTGATGACTATGATGAGCTCATCGAGCTGATGCAGCACGACAAGAAGAATCAGAATGGCATCATCAACTTCACCATGCTTGGCGGTATAGGGGATATCCGTATCAACCAGACAGCTACTACAGAAGAAATCAAAGAAGCACTCGACTTCTTTAGAGAAGGATAATATAATATGGCGGGCTATCAACCCGCCATTATTGTATCCTTATGCCAAACAGCATCGCTTTGGCTTTCCGGTTTCGGTAAGCGGAAGATGCTCTACATATCGGAATTCCCTTGGAATCAAATATTTATGACTTTTAGATTCAGATGATTTATTTGAATCATCTGATTTACCTGATAAGAGGCGGCGGACAGTCGCCTCTACTTTTTTTATATCCTCATCCTCTGTCAGGAGGACTGCGATTTCTCCAAACTTCCCGTCTTTCTTCTTGGCTATCATGAAAGGTTTTTCCAAATGAGGTTTCAGAAAAGCCTCCACTTCTTCTATCTGTATCTTGATGCCACCACTACAGATGACATTGTCTTTTCTGCCCTTGATGCGGAAACGGAGTTTTTCCACCTTATTATATATATAGGGTTCTATCTCCACGATATCATTCGTTACCAAGGTTTCAGCACAAACCTGAGGGGCATCAATGACAAGACAGCCTTCTTCGGTCTGACTGATATGAACGCTATCGAAAGGCTGATACCATTCGCTTGCCTCATCACCATTGATTCGCCTCAGAGCAATATGAGACAAGGTTTCGGTCATGCCGTAAGTGCTCCAGATGGCGATATTGCCGGGAAATGACTTCAGTTCCTTCTCTAAAGCTGCATCAATGGCACCACCACCGATAATCAGATGACGGATATGGCAGAGCCGTTCCCGCTCCTCAGGAACCTGCAGGGTATTATATACCTGCATCGGAACCATGGCTGCGAAAGTAATCTCTTCATTTACATCTTTCAAAGGATGCCCACTTGGAGAGACAGAAATAAGATGGAGATGGCGCTCAATGCTTCGTACCACCACCATCTTACCGGCAATATAATCAAGCGACATACAGAGCAGAGCGCTATCACCTGGCTTCAATCCAAGGAAATCACAAGTGATGCGGGCTGAGTTGAGCATTCGCTTCTTCTCTACCATCATCGGTTTGGGTTTTCCTGTGGAACCACTGGTATGTACAAGCACCCGGTCGCTATCGTTATTCCATTCGGAAAGGAAATCTTCTAATGTCATTTTCAGAATTCTTCCTAAGTTATTTTACGACAAATAATTGATCACCCCGAATCTCCAAAGGCATTGGGATGTTATCGGTAAAGAGCTGACCGGTGCCCAGACCTTGCGGCATCTGGACATTAGGACCATATACCTTGGCAGCATAATGGGCAATGGCATGGAGACCGATATTGCTCTCCAAAGCCGAGGTAATCCAACTGCCGATGCCACGCTGGTTAGCCAACTCAATCCACTCGTTACATCCATAGATTCCACCATGAAGCGAAGGCTTCAGGATGATATACTGAGGGCGGACGGTATCGAGCAAAGCCTGCTTCATACTACGGACATTCACACCAATCAGTTCCTCGTCCAGGGCGATAGGAAGCGGTGTTTCGCGACAGAGCTGAGCCATTTTAGACCACTGATGCTGCTTGATAGGCTGCTCAATGGAATGGATATCATACTTAGCCAAAGCCTCCAGCTGACTCATCGCATTCTCCGGCAGGAATCCACCATTGGCATCTACTCTGAGTTCTACCTGATCACGGGTATAGACATCACGAATACGCTTGATAAGATCGAGTTCCTTAAAGAAATCGATGGCACCAATCTTCAGTTTCACACAATGGAAACCTGCCTGGAGCTTCTCCTCCAACCGAGCCAGCATCTCCTCATAGGTGCCCATCCATACCAGTCCGTTGATGGTAATGCCCTCTTCTCCTCGTCCGAAAGGAGAGTCGAAGAGATTGGCCAGGTTCTCCATTCCAGCTGGAACAGAGACACTTACTCCCTGCTTCTTCGCTGCATCGAAGCACGAAGCAAAGGCTGTTTCCAGTCCGAAGGTGATGCTAGGATAGGCACGAATCATATCGTAAGGGATGCGTCCCATCTGTTCCACCATCTGGCACACCTGTCGAAGGGTAACAGCATATTCCGGTTTGGCATCGCAACTCAAATCAGGGAGCGTAGCACACTCTCCCACTCCTTCTATCCCCGGCATTTCATCCGAAGTAAGAGTCAGATAATAACTGTGTCTCGTGGTATAAACTCCACGAGACGTGCCTGCTGGCTGCTTAAAGTGGAGCGTGCGCTCCGAGATTTCTATCTTATACATTCTTTATATCTATATATCAATACAATTGAATTCTTCACTCTTCGTTCTTCACTCTTCACTTAACTTACTTCTTCTGCTTCAAGTCATACAGATCCTTGCGGCGATCACGAAGATTTCGAACGGCACCGTAGGTATGAAGCTCGTTCAAGAGGTTCAAATCTACATCTGAGACGAGAATCATCTCAGTATTAGGTGTTGCCTCCGAACGCTTGCCATCGTTAGGGAAGGCGAAGTCGCAAGGGGTGAATACTGCACTCTGGGCATACTGGATATCCATGTTGTGAACACGGGGCAAGTTGCCCACACTACCTGCAATGGCTACATAGCACTCATTCTCGATGGCACGAGCCTGTGCACAGACTCTTACTCTAGAGTAAGCATTCTGCGTATCGGTCATGAATGGAACGAAGAGAATCTGCATACCATCCTCTGCCATCAGACGGGAAAGTTCAGGGAACTCCACATCATAGCAGATGACGATACCAATCTTACCACAATCGGTATCGAAAGTCTGGATATGGCTACCGCCACTCAATCCCCAGCACTTCTGCTCATCTGGAGTTACGTGAATCTTCTCATACATATCCACGCTACCATCTCTACGGCAAAGGAAACCGACGTTATAGAGGGAATCGTCCTTGAGATAAGGCATACTACCGGTAATGATATTGATGTTGTAGCTGATGGCCAGTTCACGGAAACGGTCACGGATTTCTTCTGTATATTGAGCCATCTTGCGGATGCTCTGTGCCTCACCCAAATCATTGAAACGTGCCATCAACGGCGCATTGAAATACTCAGGGAAGAGAATGAAATCACTCTTGTAGTCGCTTACGGAATCCACAAAGAACTCAACCTGTTCAAAGAGGTCATCTACCGAAGCGTATGGGCGCATCTGCCACTGTACCAATCCGATTCTTACGGTTGGCTTGCGGTCTACGTAGGAATCCGTAGGTGGCTGATAGTAGATATTATCCCACTGCAAGAGGGTTGCACAGTGTTCGCTCTCCTCATCACTAGGAAGATAGTTGCGAATCACACGGCGTACGTGGAAATCGTTGGAGAGTTGGAAAGTAAGAACCGGGTCGTAAATCTCACGGTTTCTTACGTGTTCGATATACTCCTTAGGGCGCATCTTGTCGGCATACTTATGATAGTTTGGAATACGACCACCAAACATGATAGCCTTCAAGTTGAGCTTCTCGCAGAGTTCCTTGCGATACTCATACATACGACGAGCCAATCGCAAGCCACGATAATCTGGGTGGATAAATACCTCAATACCATAAAGGATATTGCCGTTTGGCTGGTGGGTATTGAAGGTTTCATTGCCTGTCACCTGAGCATAGGTATGGTCGCCTTTCACCATATTATAGTTGACAATGATGGAGAGCGCACAGCCCACAATCTTATCGTCAACGATAATAACCACCTGTCCCTCAGGGAAGATTGTAATGAGTTTCTTAATTTGTTCTTTTGTCCAGAATACATCTGAGTCTGCGTAAATACGCTTAAATGACTTGGCAAGCTGGTCATAATCCTCCATGCGGAGATTGCGCATGCTCACCTTTTCGATTTTTCGAGTTGGTTCCATAACAACTGTATTTTTATTATTATCTAAATCCGGGTGCAAAGTTACAGCAATTTATAGATACGACAAAGAGTTTTCGTAAATAATTGATATTTACGAAAACTCTTTTCATATATTTTGCTGTAAGAAAGCCTTTTGGCTTAGAATTTAACGCAAAAACTTGGCATCTTCCTGCGGTATTGCCTCGTCATGATCATCGAGATAGAGCAACTTTACCGGATGATATTTATCACTTGCCACCGAGTATTCATCCTGACGATAATGGGTCTGAATGCCACCGATGCCCAACATGGTATGAAAAGCCGAAAGACTGCTCTGTACCTGTTTTGACCGATTTTCTCCCAATGCCTTCAATATATCCGGATATTGTTTACTGAATCCTTCAGAAGTCCAGATGATGAAAGGCACATGCAGTTCGTAATCCGAAGCCTTCGGGGCAGCATGAAGGAAGAGGTGGCGATCATCATCGAAGATATTCTCTCCATGATCGCTGGTATAGAGCATCGCTGATATAGGCTGACCATATACCCCATCCGTCTTAGTCTGTATCCCCTCCCATTTCTGCAGACGTTCAATGATACCATGCAGGATATAATCGGTATATCGGATGGTATTATCATAGGCATTCAAGAGGTCACGCCGATTCTCCGACTTTGCCTCACTTCTGCTATCGGGCTTGAAATAAGCGAAACTACGGGGATAACGCTCCTGATAATTGAAGTGAGAACCATAGGTATGAAGAACCACGAAGAGCTTGCGATAACGGTAATGGGCAGACGAGGAAGCATCAGCCTTGGGCAATATCTCATCCAGTTTCTGCAACAAATCCTCATCATAATGATTACCTTGCAAAGCATCCTCTTTCTTCAGAAAATAATGTTCATCAGCCTGTTCTCCCAAAAAATCGATAAACGAATGATTTGGCAACTGGTTGCTGATAAACACAGTATGGAATCCGGCTTCCTTAAAGGCCGCCAGGATGCCTTTCTCATGAAAAAGGCGCTCAAAATCCTCTGCCGATGCAGCAGACAGAAGCATCGGAACACTCTTATGAGTAGTATTGCTCTGAGTTGTCACATTCGGGAAAGCTTTGATACCCTGCGTTTTGGAGAGCAGTGGATTGGTATCACGAGGATACCCATAAAGACTGAAGTTATGGGCACGAGCCGTCTCTCCTACCACCATTACATACACCTCAGGTGCATAGAGCGAGCGCTCACTTTTAGCCTCAAACTTAAAATTACGGCTTGCCTCCTTATAATTCTCTGAAGCAGCATTGCGCTCAAAAGCCAGATAAAGGTTGTAACAGATATTGACGGGATAAAGCTGATTGCGCATACGGTAATCATCCACCATCAGATAGCTTGCCAGCAGACAGAACAGTCCTATAGCCCCAATCTGCATTGCCCAATGGCGGACTCTCTGCTGGAAAGAAACCGACAACCGGCTATCTCTTCTGATAATGACACCCCCCAGGATAAGCAAGGGCAAATAAACCACGAAGACACCAACCACGGCAGGAGCCAGATTATCGAGCAGCTCCATCGCCTCACCGGGATTGGTAGTTACGAGATTCAAAAACATATCTACCGCTATCACTCCCGTTCCGAAAAGATAAAGCAATACCAGCTGGAACGCAGCGAAAAAGACAAAGATAAATGCCCACCATATCATCTTACCAGGACGCTTAGCCGCAGAAAAGAACAACATATACAGCGACAAAGGCAGCAACACATTGACACCACATGCCCACGGAGTCAAACACTCGGTATAACACAAGGCTATATTAGGCAACAACAATGCCACCACGGCATAAGCATACAGAAATTGCCCCGATGACACCTTATTATATATATAGGATAAACGATTCATTCTTCTCTTGTATTAAAATGCCTCATTGATATTAAACAGAAAGCCAGACTGTCCCGACTTACCAAATCCATAATCCAAACGCACATTGACATTCTTCTTAAACTCCCATCGGTAACCCACACCAACATTAGGCAAAATCCGATTACTGCGCAATTCAGAGAATTTAGGAAAAACGGTTCCAGCTCCAGCCCAAACCACGATGCCATTCCGTTTCCAAACATGTTGGCGCAACTCCACCGTAGCCTCCAAGGAATGCTTGTCACGGTAACGACCCTCGTAATAACCACGCATAGAGCTTGTACCACCTAAATTGGCCATCATACCCCATGAAGGATTGCCGAAATTGAAATTTGCTCCTAAATCTTCGGCAAGAACCGTACCCTCTCCCAACTGCTGATAGCTGTCAAAGCGGAATTTTGTGGTACTGAAGGCATAATCATTTCCCATAAATCGAGGGCGGAACATCTGCTTCAGATTGAGATAGATGCCCCGATGCGGATTGGTAAGATTATCACGATTATCATATACCAGCGATACACCGGCTCCCACATTCCATGTATGGTGATCCATTCCATTCAGTAACTCCGGACGCTCAATGTGCTTACCAATTACATAATCATAACTAGCCATCGGACCAACATAGAAATTGTCTGCCACCCGGAACAGGAAAGCAGCCTCAGCCTGTGCCTGCCATCGTTTCATGTCGCTCTTATTGTCATCGTTATCACCCATCTTATAACCTATTCCCCAGAAATCAGAAGGGAAAGAATAGAAATAAAGACGATAATCTATGCGATAACGACCACGAGGTGCTATATGATTTCCACGAACACCCAACATATAGAAACCTACCGTGCTCACATCACCGAAAAGCGAAACATTGGAAGGAGGAAGTAGGGTATCATTGGCGTCTGAACGATAAAGACCTGCCGCTACCATTCCTAAGCCAAACTTCGTATCAGAAGCATAGTGAGGACCTCCGATGATACTGAAGTCAAACCGCTTATGCTCCTTGTTTTTGTTGGCATCATTAAAATAGTCAAGAAATCGTGTCATCCATGATTTTCTGGCATGCCGGGTTGTATCCGCCATCTGCTGTGAGGGGATTGTATCTTGCGAAAATGGCTCAAAGGCATAACAGCCCAATGCCATCATCATGACTAGTATTGTCAGAATATGCTTCATAATGTCTATAATCTTGATTCTACATGTGATTTTTACTCGTAAACCAATGCCACATTATCTATCCACAATGTATTACCCGGTGTACCGATATAGGCTCCACCATGGGATGAAGAGAACTGCAGGATAAGATGCGTAGGCGTCTCATGATTGCCCGCCCATCCGGTTTCCCTTACCGGCACACTTTTTCCCTTGCTGTTGCGGGCATAGTCGGTAGAGCGAAGTCCCATCGTAGCAGCATCATAACCAGCCATGTGACGGATATCGCCATAATGAATGGTATAAGTAGCATCATTCACCCATCCGTTGGTACTTTTTCCATACTTTACTACCATCGTGCCCACTCGTTTGGCTGTGATGTTTCCCTGAGCATCTTCATGGCGCTTCTGCAAATAGAGTACGGCAATGGCATAGTCGCGACCTGCTACAGTGGATGCTCCACTGAATCCATTCTGCTTGATACGGTTAGCTGATTGAGGCATATATGTTTTATAGTCAAATTGTACTGCCTTAGGACGTGCAGTGAACGGAATACCCCAATTGATGGCTTTCGGACCATCTTTGGTACTCGTAATCGGTTCACGTACATCACCCAGGAAAAGGGAACCTGCTGCCAGAACCTTGATATTGATAAGTCCAAGCACCTTCACTTTCTCTATATGGGTTTCCAATTTAGCGCAATATCCATTGCCTCGCTTGTCACGATAAACCGAGTTATTGGTTTTGTAGATACCCGAAACATGTGCCAGAACATTGGATGATCCCCAGGGGGAACCACCCTTGTTGGTATAAGGAGTATTACCATTGAGGGTCATATTAGGTCCTACGGCATAGATGGTTTTCTGATTTCCACCAATGATAGCCGACTCCTTGATGTTTCTAATCACCCAGTGATCCATGTTTCCATATTTTAATGGAACTACCTTTTTCTGTCCTTGTACAGGAAGGCTAGATAAGGATGCCAAAGCTATTGCCAAGCTAAATACTATTTTTTTTTCCATACCAGTTTCTTTTATTTCATTTCTGTTTTATTCCTATTCAATCTAAGAGAAATTCACAAGACTTCAATGATAGGATTTGCAAAGATAGAAAAATATTCTGTACTTTTCAGTTTTCCGGAAAATAATGATTGAAAATTAAGAAATAATAATAGATTTAGTCGTTTTTTATCGTATAAAACAAAAAATCCTGCATTTGACTGAGTGGCAAATGCAGGACTTTATGTATAATAATATGTATCAATTATCGATTGGAATACATGTTGTCGTAGTACTTTTGGTAATCACCAGAGGTTACGTTGTCCATCCATTCCTGGTTATCAAGATACCATTTTACGGTTTCCTCGATACCCTCCTCAAACTGGAGAGATGGCTCCCAACCCAATTCCTTCT